>Ga0163215_100083_pt1 | contig 302135 bp, 270 predicted proteins | sample SynspAceP_FD_185934 | JGI IMG/M metagenome (GOLD analysis project Ga0163215, IMG submission 185934) | Saline lake microbial communities from Ace Lake in Antarctica - Synechococcus sp. Ace-P (Hybrid Assembly) | ecosystem: Environmental > Aquatic > Non-marine Saline and Alkaline > Saline | place... | reverse complement strand
TTGGGGCCTTAGCTCAGCTGGGAGAGCGCCTGCCTTGCACGCAGGAGGTCAGCGGTTCGATCCCGCTAGGCTCCATTGCGATGAAATCGCAAAAGAATAGAATTGTTCTTTGAAAACTGGATAGTGTTTAACATGTAAGAAAAGCAAGAAACCAAGAAAACATCGCGTTTTATTTTTTAATGTATTTCTTCACCATGAGGTGAATGAAATAGTTAACATGACCATAGGTTAAGTTAATAAGGGCGCACGGTGGATGCCTTGGCACTAGGAGCCGAAGAAGGACGGGACTAACGCCGATATGCTTTGGGGAGCTGTAAGTAAGCTTTGATCCAGAGATTTCCGAATGGGGAAACCCAGCACTCTTTATCGGGTGTTACTATTGACTGAATACATAGGTCAATAGAGGTAGACGCAGAGAACTGAAACATCTAAGTACCTGCAGGAAGAGAAAGAAAAATCGATTCCCTGAGTAGCGGCGAGCGAAACGGGAATAGCCCAAACCAGAAAGCTTGCTTTCTGGGGTTGTAGGACTGAACACATAGAGTCATAAATGAACGAAGTAGGAGAAGCGACCTGGAAAGGTCCGCCAAAGAGGGTAAAAGCCCCGTAACTGAAACTTCGTTCACTCTGATCAGTATCCTGAGTACGGCGGAACACGAGAAATTCCGTCGGAATCCGGGAGGACCATCTCCCAAGGCTAAATACTCCCTAGTGACCGATAGTGAACCAGTACCGTGAGGGAAAGGTGAAAAGAACCCCGAAAGGGGAGTGAAACAGCACCTGAAACCGTGTGCTTACAAGTAGTTAGAGCCCGTTAATGGGTGATAGCGTGCCTTTTGTAGAATGAACCGGCGAGTTACGATCCCATGCGAGGTTAAGTTGATGAGACGGAGCCGTAGCGAAAGCGAGTCTGAATAGGGCGAATGAGTATGTGGTCGTAGACCCGAAACCAAGTGATCTACCCATGTCCAGGTTGAAGGTGCGGTAATACGCACTGGAGGACCGAACCCACGTATGTTGAAAAATGCGGGGATGAGGTGTGGGTAGCGGAGAAATTCCAATCGAACTTGGAGATAGCTGGTTCTCTCCGAAATAGCTTTAGGGCTAGCCTCGGAATTAGAATCATGGAGGTAGAGCAACTGTTTGGACTAGGGGCCCTTCTCGGGTTACCGAATTCAGATAAACTCCGAATGCCATTGATTTATATCCGGGAGTCAGACTACGAGTGATAAGATCCGTAGTCGAGAGGGAAACAGCCCAGACCACCAGCTAAGGTCCCAAAGTTTATGTTAAGTGGAAAAGGATGTGGGGTTGCTTAGACAACTAGGATGTTGGCTCAGAAGCAGCCATCATTTAAAGAGTGCGTAATAGCTCACTAGTCGAGTGACCCTGCGCCGAAAATTTACCGGGGCTAAACATAACACCGAAGCTGTGGATAGAACTTAGGTTCTATGGTAGGAGAGCGTTCTAAGGGCGTCGAAGCTAGACCGTGAGGACTGGTGGAGCGCTTAGAAGTGAGAATGCCGGTATGAGTAGCGAAAGACGGGTGAGAATCCCGTCCACCGAATGACTAAGGTTTCCTGGGGAAGGCTCGTCCTCCCAGGGTTAGTCGGGACCTAAGTCGAGGCCGATAGGCGTAGACGATGGACAACAGGTTGAGATTCCTGTACCAGTTTGTTTTGTTTGAACAATGGAGGGACACAGTAGGCTAAGGAATACGCACTGTTGGATATGTGCGTCCAAGCAACAAGTCTTGAGGTGAGTCAAATGCTTGCCTCTATTAAGGACAAGTTGTGATGGGGAGGGAAATTAAGTACCGAAGTTCCTGATGTCACACTGTCAAGAAAAGCTTCTAGTTAGAAACAATCTGCCCGTACCGCAAACCGACACAGGTAGTCGAGGAGAGAATCCTAAGGTGTGCGAGCGAACTCTCGTTAAGGAACTCGGCAAAATGACCCCGTAACTTCGGGAGAAGGGGTGCTGACCAATTGGTCAGCCGCAGTGAATAGGCCCAAGCAACTGTTTATCAAAAACACAGGTCTCTGCTAAATCGAAAGATGACGTATAGGGGCTGACGCCTGCCCGGTGCTGGAAGGTTAAGAGGATGGGTTAGCTTTCGAGCGAAGCTCAGAATTGAAGCCCCAGTAAACGGCGGCCGTAACTATAACGGTCCTAAGGTAGCGAAATTCCTTGTCGGGTAAGTTCCGACCCGCACGAAAGGCGTAATGATTTGGGCACTGTCTCAACGAGAGACTCGGTGAAATTATAGTACCTGTGAAGATGCAGGTTACCCGCGACAGGACGGAAAGACCCCATGGAGCTTTACTGCAGTTTGATATTGAGTGTTTGTACAGCTTGTACAGGATAGGTAGGAGCCTATGAAGCCAGGACGCTAGTCTTGGTGGAGGCAATGGTGGGATACTACCCTTGCTGTATGACCACTCTAACCCACAGCCATAATCTGGCTGGGAGACAGTGTCTGACGGGCAGTTTGACTGGGGCGGTCGCCTCCTAAAGTGTAACGGAGGCGCCCAAAGGTTCCCTCAGAATGGTTGGAAATCATTCGTAGAGTGTAAAGGCAGAAGGGAGCTTGACTGCGAGACCTACAAGTCGAGCAGGGACGAAAGTCGGGCTTAGTGATCCGGTGGTTCCGTATGGAAGGGCCATCGCTCAACGGATAAAAGCTACCCTGGGGATAACAGGCTTATCTCCCCCAAGAGTCCACATCGACGGGGAGGTTTGGCACCTCGATGTCGGCTCATCGCATCCTGGGGCTGTAGTCGGTCCCAAGGGTTGGGCTGTTCGCCCATTAAAGCGGTACGCGAGCTGGGTTCAGAACGTCGTGAGACAGTTCGGTCCCTATCCGTCGCGGGCGCAGGAAATTTGAGAGGAGCTGTCCTTAGTACGAGAGGACCGGGATGGACACACCGCTGGTGTACCAGTTGTTCTGCCAAGAGCATCGCTGGGTAGCTATGTGTGGACGGGATAAACGCTGAAAGCATCTAAGCGTGAAGCCCCCCTCAAGATGAGATTTCCCATCACGTAAGTGAGTAAGACCCCTGAGAGATGATCAGGTAGATAGGTTGGAAGTGGAAGTACAGCGATGTATGGAGCGGACCAATACTAATCGGTCGAGGACTTAACCAATTTTTAAACGATGAAGAAACGGTTTTAAGCCCTTATAGTTAAACACTATCCAGTTTTGAGAGAACAACGTTCTCTTATATGTAAGATGTGTGGTGGCGATGGCAAGAAGGTCACACCTGTTCCCATGCCGAACACAGCAGTTAAGCTTCTTAGCGCCGATGGTAGTGAAGGGTTTCCCTTTGTGAGAGTAGGACGCTGCCGCGCATCTTCATCATTCCGCAATAGCTCAGCTGGTAGAGCGCATGACTGTTAATCATGATGTCGCAGGTTCGAATCCTGCTTGCGGAGTACATAGTTATCTATGGAAAAATAAATAGAGAGTTCTATTAGAACTACCTTGGAGAGTTGTCCGAGCGGCCGAAGGAGCATGATTGGAAATCATGTAGGCGGTGCACACTGTCTCAAGGGTTCGAATCCCTTACTCTCCGTTATACTAGTTTTGGCCCGTTGGTCAAGTGGTTAAGACACCGCCCTTTCACGGCGGTATCACGGGTTCGAATCCCGTACGGGTCATTTTGTATTACCGGAGGTTTAGCTCAGCTGGGAGAGCATCTGCCTTACAAGCAGAGGGTCGGCGGTTCGATCCCGTCAACCTCCATGTTTAACTTTAAAGGTCTCGTGGTGTAGGGGTTAACATGTCTGCCTGTCACGCAGAAGATCGCGGGTTCGATTCCCGTCGAGACCGTTGTTTTTTATAAAAACATATTTAGGCCTGGTAGCTCAGTTGGTAGAGCACTTGATTGAAGCTCAAGGTGTCGGCAGTTCGATTCTGTCCCAGGCCACCATTTTTAAATAGCGGAGGGGTAGCGAAGTGGCTAAACGCGGCGGACTGTAAATCCGCTCCTTCGGGTTCGGCAGTTCGAATCTGCCCCCCTCCACCATTTTTTTAAGCAAGGGATCCTTTTTTTATAGGGATATAGTTCAATGGTAGAATTATGGTCTCCAAAACCATCGATGTGGGTTCGAATCCTACTATCCCTGTGTTACTTTTTAAAATAAACCTTTTATTATGGCGGTTGTGGCGAAGTGGTTAACGCACCGGATTGTGGTTCCGGCATACGTGGGTTCGATCCCCATCAGTCGCCTTTTTTTATTGGGCTATAGCCAAGCGGTAAGGCAAGGGACTTTGACTCCCTTATGCGTTGGTTCGAATCCAGCTAGCCCAGTTTTATTTTATTTTTTAAACAATCAAATTTAAGGATGGCGGTATAGCCAAGTGGTAAGGCAGAGGTCTGCAAAACCTCCATCACCGGTTCAAATCCGGTTACCGCCTTATTCGATTTTATTGATTGTTTACCTATCTTGCCGGCGTGGCGGAATTGGTAGACGCGCTGGACTCAAAATCCTGTGCCCGCGAGGGCGTGCCGGTTCGATTCCGGCCGCCGGTATAAAACAAGACATCAAACGTTTTTATAACGTTGTGGTGTTTTTTTTGTATGAAAATGAATTTCTGTAGCTACACTAAATAGAACCCTAATTATTTTAATATTATCTTCTGTATCATTTTATTGTAAAGTTAATGGTATTTTTGATATGATAAGAGTAATTAATGAAAACGATTTAATTATAAACACTGTTTTAGATATAATAATGAAAAGGAGGATTTCAGTTTAATATTTCTATTAAGATGTGTTGTTTTTATATCTTTTTATAAGGGAGCGGATTAGATGTCAACAAAAGAAACTTTTCAAAAATCAGAAATTATAAAAGAGAACCCTATTTTTTCACCATTACGTTCTGTGGTCGAGACAGCTATGTACAGTAATAATGTGAAAGAAATAACGAATATAAGCCAAGCATATGATCTAGCTTGGCAATCTCCAGGTACAATAGTGACAGATTTGTTAGTAAAATATCCAGAAAAATTAGGTCTTCCAAACGATGCAAAAGTATTAGTAGAAAATGGCGGAGCAATTGTTGGGAGAACCGCTATTGCGAGAAGAATTGTTGGCAACAATAAAGAAGAGGATATAAAATTAGCTGGAATTACTAGAGAGGCTGTTTATCAAGGATCTTTAAAAAAACGTTATAAAGCGAGTGCATACGTGGGTTTAGATAAAGAATTTATGATTAAAGCCCATCTTTCTGTTCCAGCAGGGCAGGAAAATAATTTGTATTCTTGGTTACTAAATTTTCAAATTACAAATGAGTTTTATAATGATATGTATTCTCATTCACATGAGATAGATGCAGGAGATATTTATATTTATTCTGATCCTTACTGGAAACATCCCGATTATCCTCTTGGCTTAGCTTATTTTGATACAGATCATAATGCAGCTATAATTCTGGGGATGAATTATTTTGGGGAATTAAAAAAAGCAACATTAACTTTGGCATGGGGAACGGCTCATAGAATTGGTTTTGCTTCTTGTCATGGTGGACAAAAAAAATTCGAGCTTTCTGATCATACGAATTATGTTTCAGCTTTCTTTGGTTTATCTGGATCAGGTAAATCAACACTGACACATGCTAAGCATGATGGCAAATACCCAATTGAAGTCTTACATGATGATGCGTTTATTATTTCGTTAACAGATGGATCATCAATTGCATTAGAACCTTCTTATTTTGATAAGACACAAGATTACCCTTCAGATCATGAAGAAGTAGATTACTTTGTAACGGCACAAAATGTGGCTGTAACATTAGATAGTGCTAAAAATAAGGTCTTGTTGACTGAAGATGTAAGAAATGGAAATGGACGTACCGTGAAATCGCGTTATTCTACACCGAATAGAGTTGATCGATTCGAGGAACCAATTAATGCTATCTACTGGATTATGAAAGATGATAGCCTTCCACCAGTTATTAAAGTTGATGATCCGATTTTAGCAGCTAGTTTTGGTGCTACACTCGCTACAAAACGTTCGACAGCTGAGCGCTTAAAAGAAGGTGTAGATATGAATAAGTTAGTCATTGTGCCATATGCTAATCCTTTTAGAGTATACCCGTTATCAGAAGACTATGAACAGTTTAAGTATCTTTTTGAAGTAAATGGAATTGATTGCTACATCATCAACACGGGGTTCTTCTTAGATAAAAAAATTACACCGTCTATTACGCTTGGAAGTATTGAAAGTATTGTAGACGCAACAGCAAAATTTGAATCTTTTGGGACTATTGAACATTTGAGTTATATGAAAATAGAGGGGTATGAACCAGATTTCGAAGATAAGGCCTATAAAGAACTAGTTCGTGAAAGATTACAAATGAGAGTTGATCATATTATAGAAATGAATGTAGAGGGTGGCTTGGATATTCTACCAAATGAAGTTTTAATAGCGATGAATAACACTATAAAAGATTAAAAAGTAACATATTGATTATTTTGAATTTTTCAACTAATCTATTCTTTGTTTAATTATATAGCTAGTACTTGTGCTTAATTGATTTATATTTGAAGAAAAATACTTTTGATATCTAAGTAGAACTTCGTTATAATTTTATAAAGAATGCTATTTAAGAGAAGAGGAACAGATAGATGAATTTTCAAAAAAAACCAAGGAATCAAAAATTAATTTTTCTAGAAGAAGAATACAATGAATATGTTAAGAATCCAATGAATTTAAATATTACACGGGGTATCCCGAGCGAAGATCAGTTGATGTTGTCTGAGAAAATGTTAGGTATACTTAAAAAACCTGAAGACTTTCTGAGCAATAATACAATTGATATCCGTAATTATGGAGAGTTAACCGGTATTCTAGAAGCAAAAAAATTATTTTCTACTATTTTAGGATCAGAAATGGAAGAAATAATTATTGGTGGCAATTCAAGTTTGAGTTTAATGTATTTAGTTTTAACAACAAAATTATTTATGGGATCAACACCTTGGAAAAAAGATGGACCGATCAAGTTCCTATGTCCAAGCCCAGGTTATGACCGACATTTTTCAATGGCTGAAAAGTTAGGTTTCGAAATGATTCCAGTTGAGATGGATGAAAATGGACCAAATATGACAAAAATTGAACGTTTAGTAGTCCAAGATGCATCTATCAAGGGAATTTGGTGTGTTCCTACCTATAGTAATCCAACCGGTATTATTTATTCAGATGAAGTTGTTGACCGTTTAGCAAAAATGCCTACTAAAGCATCAAACTTTACTATTATGTGGGATAATGCTTATGTTGTTCACCATTTAACTGAGGATGTTAAAGTTGCAAAAAATATATTAAAAGCATGTAAAAAAGCTGGTTATCCAGAACGCCCCTGGATGTTTTGTTCAACTTCAAAAATTACTTTTCCAGGAGCAGGTGTTTCAGCAGTGGCTGCTTCAGGAAAAAATACAGCTATGTTAGCAAAAGAATTAAGTTATCAGACTATCGGTTTTGACAAATTAAATCAAATGCGACATGTAAAATTTTTGGGAAATAGGAAACAATTAGCAAAACATATGCAGAAACATGCCACTATATTAAAACCTAAATTTGATTTGATTCAAAAAAAATTAAATGAGCGATTTAAAGGTAGTGATTTGTTAACTTGGAGCGATCCAAAAGGTGGTTATTTTGTCCATTTAACAACTATGGATGGATGTGCTACGAAAATTGTTGAATCACTGGATAAGATTGGAGTTAAAGTGACTAAAGCAGGAGCAACCTATCCGAAAGGAGATAACCCAAAAGATAATAGTATTCGTTTAGCTCCGACTTCAGTCGAACTAACTGATTTAGAACAAGCGATGGATGCAATTGGATTGTGCATTGAGATGGTTAGTTTAAAAGAAAATATGAAATAGATTTAAAAAAGAGAAGTCATCCCACTTTTTTGGGATGACTTCTCTTTTAAATTTCATATTCATATAAAAAATAAGACTCTTAATTTTCTCTAGTACCATCTTTATTGTAAATTATAATTTTTGATTCCTTGTTGGCTGCAATCTCTTTAGCACGTGACACTGCTCTGATTTTCATATCAAAAGTTTCACTAATTTGTTTAGCTCCTTTTGTTTTTACTGCCCATCGATCAGCAGTATAAAAAACAATTACATCGTTATCTAATAAATCAATGTTCCCGCCAGATGTCTCATGTTTATCATTTTTATTAAGATTGTTCTCTTTTTTTAGTTCGTATATTTCTTTTTCGCTAGCATTGTTTATCCATTCTTTAGCTTGAGAAATTGCAATAGGAATTGCACGGTCATCTTTATAACCATTTTCTAGCAAAGCGTTAGCAATGTCGATCGTTTTTTTTCGGAGTAATGGGTCGATTTTTTTTAAAGAAGCTGGGTAATCAGTCATATTCCATGGCATTTTCATCATCCTCTCAAAATAAACATCTTATTATATTAGTTATAACATTCACTCCAAAAAGTGGCAAATGATACTACTTTTTTAAAAAAATGAAAAAGCAACATGTCTGAAAACTAAAGCTTTGAGAGCTCAATAATGCTATAATATAGAAAATAACAAGTGAGCCATTATTTAAATGAACACAATATTTAGAAAGAGGGTATAGTGTGAAAAAAATAGAATTAGCTAATCAATTTTTACAAAATAATATGGATTTATTCGAATGTCCAGTCTGTCATTTTAAAATTAAAAAAATTGAAAAACATAGTTTAAAATGTACAAATGGTCATTCATTCGACTTATCAAAAAAAGGGACCCTCTATTTCTTATCAAAAGGTTCAAAAAATGAATACAATAAAAAAATGCTAGAAGCGAGGTATAAGATTGCGCAAGCCGGTCTATTCAACCCTTTGTTAGAAGCGATTTATGAACACATTGAAAATAAGAAAGATGGTAGTTTATTAGATGTAGGTTGCGGTGAAGGATCTCAGTTGGATTATTTAACACAATTGGGTTTATCTGGAAATAAAATTGGATTTGATATATCTAAAGATGCTATACAATTAGCAGCTGGTAACTTTACAAGTGCTCTTTTTTGTGTGGCAGACTTAGCCCAATCTCCTTTTGCAACAAAAAAATACGATACATTATTAAATATCTTCTCGCCTTCAAATTATGAAGAATTTGAACGTTTACTAAAATCGAATGGAATTATTATAAAAGTTGTTCCCGAAAAAGATTATTTGATTGAACTACGAAAGTTACTTTATCATGATCAAAAAGAAAAACAAACCTATTCTAATCAGTTAGTTGTTGATAAGTTTAAAGAACATTTTTTAGAAATTGAAACAAAACGAATTAGCTATTCATTTTCTTTAACAAGACAAGACTTTTTAGATTTAATGGAGATGACGCCTTTAAGTTGGGGAGCTAGTACAGAAGCAAAGCAATATGCATTAGATCATCCATTATCAAGTGTTACTGTTGATGTTTGTTTATTAATAGGTAAGAATAAAGCGTGACAGTATTTTAAATGTAAAGAAAATATATTTATATAACGTAATTTATATAATTAAAAAGGTAAATTCTATCTTGCAAGTTATACCTGTGGGTGTTATATTACGTATAAGCTATTATTATTCATTCGTTTTTATCAGGAATCCATCAGATTTTGATAAAAGTTAGTGAAAGTTAATAATGCATCATTAACGTATCATTTCGCAGTGCTGGACACCGAAATGATACGTTTTTTTTATTTCATTAAAAATATAGCTATAATTAATTTTAAATAAAGCAAATGAAAAACACACTTTTTTATTAAGCTGTTATGCTAGAATATATAAAGAGTTTTAATGGAGGGAGTGAACTGTTTTGGTCATTTTACAGGTAGAGTTGAAAGAAAAAATTATTGAAGAAAGTCAACGATTAGGAATTAACAAAATTGGTTTTACAACGGCAGAACCTTTTTCAGATTTAGAAAATAAACTGATAGCCCAACAAGAAAAAGGACACCATTCTGGATTTGAACACAAGAACATTAAAGAACGAATTCATCCTGAATTGATTTTCAAAAGCCCACGTTCCATTATTTCAATTGCTTTAGCCTATCCGACTAAAATAGAAAATCCTCCAGAGCGTATAAAAGGTGAAAGACGTGGCGAATTTGCTCGAGCTTCTTGGGGAACGGATTATCATGTTATTTTACGAGAGAAAATGAATCAGTTAATTGAGTATATTCGTAAAGAAGCTGGCGATTCAGTTACTTATAAGCCAATGGTTGATACGGGCGAATTAGTAGATGTTGCTGTTGCTAAAAGAGCAGGACTAGGTTTTGTTGGTAGGAATGGTTTGTTGATTACCAAGGAATTTGGTTCGTATGTTTATTTAGGTGAAATTATAACTAATTTAAATTTCCCAATTGATGAAGAGATTCCTTTTGGTTGTGGTGACTGCACAAGATGCGTGGGTGCTTGTCCTACTGGAGCTTTATTGGGAGATGGACGTATGAATGCGAAACAATGTCTTTCTTACCAAACTCAAGCAAAAGGCATGATGCCTGAAGAATTTCGCAGACGAATGGGACATGTCATTTATGGGTGTGATATTTGCCAAGTAGTTTGTCCATATAACAAGGGAAAAAATGCTCGATTTCATCCAGAAATGGAACCAGACCCAGAGACTGTTATGCCGAAATTAAAACCGCTTCTTACTATAAGCAATAGAGACTTTAAAGAAACCTTTGGCTACATGGCTGGTTCATGGCGAGGAAAGAAACCCATACAAAGAAATGCGATTATTGCTTTGGGAAACTATCGTGACAAATCAGCTTTACCTGATTTGCTACATTGTGTGGAGAAAGATCCACGTCCTGTTATTCGTGGAACAGCAGCCTGGTCGATAGCTAAGATTGTTTCTTATAAAGATGAAATGATTATTGAATTTTTAGAAGAAGCATTAGAAAGCGAAATAGACGAAGAAGCTAAAGTTGAAATAAGTCAGGCTATTGCTTCTATTCATATAAAAAAAGAAAAAAGAAAGTAATATTCAGGGGGATGCGTTACATGACGAATCATATTGTATTATTTGAACCACAAATACCAGCTAATACTGGAAATATAGCCAGAACATGCGCCGGTACGAACACACATTTGCATTTGATTGAACCATTAGGTTTTTCAACAGATGATAAACATCTTAAAAGAGCAGGATTAGATTATTGGAATGATGTAAACATTACGTATCATCCCAATTTATCGGCTTTCATGGAGACGGTCGGAAGCGATTATCTGTACTTGATTACTAAATTTGGGCATCGTACATATAGTGAACCAAATTATTCTAATCCAGAAGAAAACTACTATTTTATGTTTGGAAAAGAAACAACAGGCTTACCAGAAGAATTTATGAGAAAGCACGAAGAAAATTGCTTAAGAATTCCTATGGATGATACGCATGTACGTTCGTTGAACTTATCCAATACAGCAGCTATTTTAGTATATGAAGCACTACGTCAACAAAATTTTATGGATATGGAATTAACACACCACTACGAGAATGATAAGTTAGATTAATACCAATAAAAAATACTAAAAAGAGGATTGGCTCTTTAGTATTTTTTTTATTCCGTAAATGGTTTATAAAAAATTGTTTAGTGAATGAAATGAAGAAGGCTTACAACAGACTTGCCATCATTTTTTGTAACCGCTACAATAAAGAGGATTAAGAGAAAAGAGGTTTTATGATGTTTCATTTATTTAAAAAGCTAACTCCTTTTTTTTTAGAGAATAAAAAAAGATATGGATGGGCAATTTTTGCTATGTTGATCGGAAATGGACTCGTTTTGATTCCTCCTTTTATTATTGGACAGGTAATCGATGGAATTTACTTGAATGAATTAACAGATAAAATATTGATTAGACAAACTTTTTTATTTATTTTTTCTATTATTTTTTCTTATGGAATTGAAATTTTTTGGGGTTATCAACTATTTGGCGGGAAAAATGTGTTAACTAATAAGTTACGCGGACAATTAATGAATCATTTTTTAAAGATGCGTTCTGTATTTTATCAAAAATTTAGAACAGGTGATTTAATGGCACGGGCTACAAATGATTTGGATGCTATTTCTGAAATGGCTGGATATGGCATTATGATTACGATGGATTCTACAGCTTTTTTTGGTGTTATTCTTTTAACCATGTTTTTATCGGTGTCTTGGAAGCTAACTTTAGCCTGTATTTTACCGCTACCTATATTAGGATACTTATTAAAAAGATTAGGTGATCAGGTACATGTCCGCTATAAAGAATCGCAAGATGCTTTTGCTGAAATTAATGATGAAGTATTAGAAGCCGTAGAAGGTATCCGAGTTATAAGAGCATATGGAAGACAAGAAGCTATGTCAGCTCAGTTTGATTCAAAAACATCAGAGGTTTTACAAAAAAACATCTCTGTTGCAAAAATAAATTCTGCTTTTCAACCACTAATAAAAATTACATTGGGACTAAGTTATGTCCTTGCCTTTGGATTAGGAGCTATTTTAGTTTCTAGAAACGAACTAACTATTGGACAGTTAGTTTCATTTCAAGTTTATCTTAGTATGTTGATTTGGCCAATTCAGTCAATAGGTGAACTAATTAATCTACTCCAACAAGGAAATGCTTCGATGGATCGTGTGATGGAAGTATTGAATGCAGATGATCAAATGGAGAATAAAGGCTATAAGAATATTTTGGAAAATGAAACGATAAAATTTGAACAGGTTTTTTTTAGTTATCCAGATTCAAAGAAACTGAGCTTAAAACAAATTAATTTGGAAGTTCCAAGAGACACAACCTTGGGAATTGTTGGCAAAACAGGAAGTGGAAAAACAACACTTATTCGTCAATTATTAAGAGAATTCCCGAGTGGCCAAGGACAGATTACCATCGGAGATGTTCCGCTTGGTGAGATAAAGCAAGAGCACCTAAGTTCAAAAATTGGATATGTCCCTCAAGAACATATTTTATTTTCTGGTACAATTCGTGATAATATTGCTTTTGGGAAAAAAGACGCATCAGGAAAAGAAATAAAAGAGGCATTAAGATTGGCAAACTTTGAAAAAGATATCGATAGAATGCCAGAGGGAGTGGATACTCAAATTGGAGAAAGAGGTATTTCACTCTCGGGTGGTCAAAAACAGCGGATAGCTATTGCTAGGGCTTTAATTAAAGATTCAGCTATTTTAATTTTAGATGATTCTTTATCAGCTGTTGATGTTGAGACAGAAAAAAAGATTATTCACAATTTAAAACAAAACCGAAAACATAAAACAACCATTATTATCACTCATCGTTTATCTTCTGTCTATCATGCAAAACAAATTATTGTGATGGATAACGGTATGATAACTGAAAAAGGGACACACAAAGAATTAATGGACAAAAAAGGTTGGTACGAAAAACAATTTATTCGTCAGCAATTGAAAGAGGAGGAATAAATTTTATGAAAACTTTAAAAATACTTTGGTCTTATTCAATGAAGAAAAAAAGCTATTTTTTAGTAGGACTGATACTATTAAATCTAGCTGTAATAACTGATTTAAGCGGTCCACTAGTCATTCGTTATGTGATTGATGATATTATTGCGCCTTCAGGTGAATCGTCGCTTGAAGCAAATAAATTGTTGGTGTTTTTGAGTATTTTTTTAATTTTGGCTCTCTTAACAGCACTTTTTCGCTATTTCAGTTTCTTATTGTTAACTGTAGGTGCTAATATAGTTGTAAAGTTAATAAGGAATGAATTATACACTCACGTACAAAAATTGCCAATTCGTTATTTTGATACAGTTGCCGCTGGTAAAATTGTTTCTCGTATAACGAACGATACGGAACAACTTCGTATTTTTTATGTAATTTCAGTTGGCCAAATGTTAACAAATTTTAGTTATTTAATCGGTATCTATATTGCTTTATTTCAGTTAAATAGTTTTTATGCTTTACTATCGTTTGCATTGATCCCTATATTTTTATTTTGGGCAATTATTTACCAAAAATATGCAGCACCAGTTAATAAAAAAATTCGCCAATTAGTTGGAGAAATAAATGGAAAGTTAAATGAAACGATTCGAGGCATGACCATTATTCAGGCTTTTCAACAAGAAGAATCGATTGAAAAAGAATTTGATGAGACTAATAACAAATGGTTTGATTACAGTCAAAAATTTGTGTTATTAGATTCAATCGCATCTTATAGCTTTGTAGAGGTTATAAAAAGCTTTTCACTGCTACTATTGATTTTATATTTCGGAAGGAGCTATCTAGATGAGTCGCTTATAGTAACAGTTGGAGTTCTGTACGTTTTCATTGATTATACTACTCGTTTATTTCAACCGATACAAGGAATTGTTTCTCAATGGTCTTATTTACAAACTGCGTTAGCATCAGCAGAACGTGTTTTTGATATAGTTGATTTACCAGTTGAAGTAGAAAGTAAGCAAGATTTTGAGTCATTAAAGAATAAAATAGTTTTTGACCAAGTGTATTTTTCTTATAAAAAAGACGATTATGTATTGAAAAATATCAACTTTAAAACAAAAAAAGGAGAAACAACAGCTTTAATAGGTCACACTGGATCAGGTAAAAGTTCTATTATAAACTTGCTTTTTCGTTTTTATGATCCTGATAAAGGTGCTGTTTATCTAGATGACTATACTACGACATCTATTTCACGAAAAAGTATACGGAAGCAAATGGGAATTGTGTTACAAGATCCTTATTTATTTAAAGGAACAATTGCATCAAATATTACGTTAAATGATCCAACAATATCACGTGAAAAAGTTAAAGAGGCTATTAAAGCTGTTGGTGGAGAAGTCCTATTGCGAGATATGCCTTTAGGGATTGATGAACCTGTAACAGAAAAGGGGAGTACTTTGTCATCTGGACAAAAACAGTTAATCTCTTTTGCTCGTGCACTAGCATTTAATCCAGCAATTTTAATATTAGATGAAGCTACTGCTAACATTGATACGGAAACAGAAGAATTAATTCAAAATGCTATGAACGTTGTGAAAGAAGGTAGAACTACATTTATTATTGCCCATAGATTATCTACCATCCAATATGCAGACCAAATCTTGGTTATGAATAAAGGGGAAATAGTAGAAAGAGGAGACCACGCTACTTTATTAAGTTTGAATGGCGAGTACGCTAAAATGTACAAGGCACAATCAGAAGAGAGAGCAACTAATGATTCTCTTGATTTTGAAACGATTAACTTAAAATAATTTATAGAAATGCCATTAATCTACGCATAAAATAAGCATTAGGCTTTACAAAATATACGGGGACGGGTATAATGGATAGTGAGAAGGCGAGGGAAAGTATGAAAAAAATTCTTATCAAAAGTATCAAAGGCTATCAAAAAGGTATTTCTCCGATGTTTCCGCCGACTTGTCGTTATTATCCAACCTGTTCAAGTTATACAATTGAAGCTATTGAACGACATGGTTCCTTAAAAGGAACAGTAATGGGTACCGCTAGAATATTAAGATGCCATCCATTTGTTCGTGGTGGGTATGATCCTGTTCCAACTAAATTTACTTTAAAGAGAAATCAAAAAAAAAATAATAGGGATTAAAATGTACTAAGGAGGTGTTTTTAGTTGGAAAATAAAAAAAATGAATATAAACCAAATATAAAAGTAATCAATCGGATAAAAAGATCTGAGGGTCAAATGAGAGGTGTTTTAAAGATGATTGAAGAGGGGCAGGACTGTAAAAATCTTGTCACACAATTATCTGCTATACGTACGAGTATTGACCGAGCTATGGGGATTATAGTAGCTGAAAATCTAGTAGAATGTGTCGCTGATAATAGTTCTAGTCATGAAGAGAGTATTCAAGAAGCTATTGATTTGTTAGTTAAAAGTAGATAAATTAAAATCCTTATTTTCTCAATAATAGAGAAAATAAGGATTTTTTTTAGCTTAAGAAAAAGAGTTGAATAATGAAAAGAACAGCAAAAATATAAACAAAAGGATGAACAGATTTTGCTTGTCCACTAAAAAATTTCGTAATAGGGTAGCTTATAAAGCCTAATGCCAAACCTGTGGCAATACTTCCCGTTAAAGGCATAGTTAGAATGACGATAAAGGCTGGAAATGCTTCTGATAAATCAAACCAGTTTATTTCAGCTGTACTGGCCATCATAACCGTACCAACAATGACTAAAGCAGGAGAAGTAATAGCGGGTACACTTGAAATTACATTAAATAAAGGATAAAAGAAACTCGACAATGCAAACATCACGGCAATTGTCAAAGCAGTTAAACCGGTACGTCCTCCAGCTGCAACACCTGTTCCGGATTCTGCAAATGCTGTCGTCGGACTAGTTCCAAAAACTGCGCCTACTGTTGTTCCAATTGCGTCTGAAAGCAATGCTTGCTTAGCATTTTTCAAATTTCCATCTTTCATCAAGCCAGCTCGTTTTGTTACGGCAATCATTGTTCCTGTAGTATCAAAAATAGTAATTAATAAAAATGAAATAACGGCACCATACAAACCATTGGAAACAATGTCTATAAATGGAGATATTGGATTAGTAATCATTAAATCAGAACCAAAATCTGGCATAGCAATAATCCCGTCAAATTGAATCATACCCATAAAATAACTAATAATTGTGATAACAATCATTCCAATAAATAAAGCACCTTTTACATTTAAAATCATTAAACTAATACTTAAAATAATACCAAATAAAGTCAGTAATACACTAGGATCTTTTAAGTTCCCCAAAGCCACTAAATTTTCTTCATTTCCAACAACTACCTCTGAGAGACGTAAACCCACAAAAGCTATAAATAAACCAATACCTGCCGCAATAGCTGATTTTAAAGATTCAGGTATAGCTCCAATTAATCTTTCTCTGAAAGTTGTAAAAGATAGTAACAAAAAGATAACACCGGCTACAAAAACAGAAGAAAAAGCTGTTTTATAATCCACACCACTAGCAACAACGGTCACAAAGTAAGCATTCAACCCTAGTCCAGGAGCCACTCCAATGGGATAATTAGCAGCTAAAGCCATCCAAGTCGTTCCAACTACTGCTGAGACTATCGTTGCCATAAAGATTTGATTAAAGGGAATACCTGCTGCTGATAATATAACAGGATTAACTACAATGATGTAAGCCATTGTTAAAAAGGTAGTTAAACCTGCTAAAATTTCTGTTTGCACAGTCGTATTATTTTGTTCTAATTGAAAAAATTTATTCAAACTATTTCCTCCTAAAATTAATAAAAAATGATGCCATTTACCATCATAATTCTTTTGAAAACTGATTGCAATAAAAAGATAACTATCCCTTTGTGTTTTTTATTAAAAAACAGTTATTAACCTCTTAATCATAAAAAAAAATTATTTTTATGTCTTAAAAACGAATGTTCGAAACTATTTTTTTATAATTTATCGTGTTTAATTTTGAAGAGTTTTTTAAAATGATAGGATGAAAGTGTAAAGAAAAAAATGGTAAAATGGAGGAGTTATTAAATTTGAAAAAATGATTCTTTAGGCCTTGTCACAGCTGTAGTTAGTATCAGTATCTTATTAGGAGCATGCGGAGCCGAGAATACTGCTAAAGCAAAAAGTAACAAAAAAAAGCCTAGCACTGTTGGATTAGCAGCTGACTTTAGTAGTATTGACGATAAATCGTTTAACCAATCAGCTTGGGAAGGGTTAGAAGCATGAGGTGAAAAGAATGTTTTATCAAAAGGGATTCAAGGTTACGACTCTATTCAAGCTGAATCCGCTTCTGATTATGTCATGAATTTACGAACACTAGCTAATAATAAATTTGATACTGTTGTAGCAATGGGTTTTAAATTGACTGAAGCTATTATAGAAGTAGCGCCTCAATTTTCTGAAACAAATTTTGCTATTATTAATGTTGCTATGCCAAAAACAAACAATGTTGCTTCATTAGTTTTTAAAGACAATGAATCAGCTTTTTTAGCAGGTGTTGTAGCTCCTGCAACAACAGTATCTAATAAAGTAGGATTTATTGGTGGTCAAGAATCGGAGGCTATCGATAAATTTGAAGCAGGATTTGTTCAAGAAGTAAAAATAGTAAAACCCAATAGAAAGGTTCAGGTTGAATACGTAGGCTCGTTCGCTGATTCTGCAAAAGGATAAGCTATTGCAGCTGTAATGTATGCAAGTGGAGCAGATGTCATCTTCTAAGTAGCAAGGGATTCAGGTAATGGTGTATTTTCTGAGGCGGAAGATTTGATGCACTTAAACCCAAATGTTAAGAAATGGGTTATTAGTGCAGATTGTGACCAAGCTGAGGAAGGTAAATACAACGAAGGAAATAGCACGCTTACTTCCACATTAAAACGTACGGGAAAGGCAATTCAAGATATTGCGGACAGAGCATCAAAAGGAGATTTTCCTAGGGGAGAAGTATTAAATTATGGCTTATCTCAAGATGGAGTTGGTTTAACTGGTGGTCAACTTTCAAAAGAAATAATAAATAAAATTGAAGGGTTTAAGCAACAAATTATGGATGGAGAGATAGAATCAGCAGAAAAGTCAGGGAAATAAAAAACGGATGCCAAAAAACAACCTGTTAACTAATTCTATCATTAGTTAACAGGTTGTTTTTGGTTGCTGTCATTTTTGAAAGTTAATGAACTTTTTACATTTGATCAGGAGATTTTACTCCTAATAGTCTCAAATCCTCTTTTAAGATTGTTGCGACTGATTTGACTAAAGCTAAACGTGCGGGTTTTTCTGAATCCTCAGTTAGTACTTTGCTATTTGCATAATATCTATTGAAAGCCTGAGCTAACTGTAGAGAATGTTTAGCAATAACTGACGGTTCACGTTTTTCATAAGCTTTTTGTACAAGGGTTGGATACTCTTGTAATAATTTTACAATTTCCCAACTATAAGCGTCATTTAAAGCATAGGTATCATTAAGGTTAATGTCTGTTGGATTTCCAGCTTTGCGTAAGATACTCATTGCGCGAGCTCTAGTATATTGAACATACGGACCAGTTTCGCCTTCAAAACGAACAACTTCTTCTAATACAAAGTCAAAGTTATTTAAGCGATCATTTTTAAGATCATGGAAGATAACAGAGCCGATTCCAACTTGGCTAGCGACTTCGTCTTTATTTGGTAAATCAGGATTTTTTTCTGCAATTTGTTTATGAGCTAAGTTAATAGCTTCATTTAAAACTTCTTCAAGTAACACGATTTTACCTTGACGTGTAGATAATTTTTTCCCACCTTGAGTTATTAAACCAAAGGCAATATGTTGCATATCATCTGCCCAGCTAAGATCCATTTCTTTTAACACAGCATTCAATTGCTTGAAGTGATTGCTTTGTTCATTTCCAACGACATACAAACTTTGTGCAAAGTCATAATTCCGTTTACGGTAAAAGGCTGCTGCCAAGTCACGAGTGATGTAAAGAGTGGCACCATCAGATTTTTTGATTAATGCAGGGTTTAAGTTGTATTTATCTAAATCAACAATACTAGCTTTTTGATTGATTTTTAATAAATTCTTTTCTTCGAGCAATTCGACAACTTCGTCCATTTTATCGTTATAGAAAGCTTCGCCACTGATAGCGTCAAATTGGATATCCAACAAATCATAAATATGGTTGAATTCTTTTAATGATTCTTCACGGAACCATTCCCAAAGGGAAACGGCTTCTTCATTGCCATCTTCTAATTTTTTGAACCATACACGAGCATCTTCATTTAATTCTGTTTGTTCCTCAGCTACTGCATGGAATTTAACATAAAGTCGCAATAATTCAGTAATTGGCTCAGCATCAATAGCGTCTGCATTTCCCCATAATTTATAAGCAACAATTAGTTTCCCAAATTGAGTTCCCCAGTCGCCTAAGTGGTTAATTTTAATTGGCTGGTAACCAACTTTGCTGTAAATATTAGCCAAAGCATTTCCGATAACCGTTGAGCGTAAATGTCCCATTGAAATAGGTTTTGCAATATTAGGCGAAGACATATCAATCGGAACATTCCGGTTTTCACCAATGGCTAAGTCACCATAATGTTCTCCTTGTGTTAAAACATCTGCTAATACAGCAGCACTAACTGTTTTTTTATCCAAGAAAAAATTTAAATAAGGTCCAACGACTTCCGTTTTTTCGATAATGGATGAAGAGATTTTTCCACCCAAATCTGCAGCAATTTGCTGAGGAGCTTTTTTAAAGACTTTTGCTAATATAAATGTTGGGAAAGCTACATCACCATGTTCAGCTGTTTTAGGTTTTTCAAGTAAGTTAAAAATTTTATCAACAGTAAGTGTTTCACCAATTTGTTCATGTAGAGCAGTGGCAACGAGTAATTTATAATTCATTTTTTATTCCTCCTATTTATAGCTACTTTATCTATCTATTAATTGAAGCTCCAGAATACAAAAAAAGCCCTGATTTGATTTACAAATAAATCAAAAAAGAGACGAGGTTGAGCCCGCGGTACCACTCTTGTTGTTTTATCTAAAGGACAAAACCACTTGTTTTTAGATAACGGCAAACAAAACCGAATAATTCTACTAGTTTCAAATTATTTTCTCAAAAGTGCGGTTCTTGATTTGTTTGTCATTGGCTCACACTATCCCAATTCGCTGTGAACAACCTAAATCAATACTCTCTTTATCATCGAATCAATATTTTTTTCTGGTTAATTAATTATAGCAAAGTATTTACATTAATTCCATTGATTTTAAAAAAGAATTTTTATTCATTTCTTTTATAGATAATTCAATAAATCTAAGCGTATTCATCCTTTTTTTGGTATAATATCATTAAATCGTTTAATTATGAGGAGGTCTTGCAGTATGAAAAAACCTAATAGACAACTAGCTATAAAGCAAATCATTAATAACTATGATGTGGGTACACAAGAAGAGCTATTGCACTACTTAAAAGAAGAGGGAGTAGAAGCAACACAAGCAACGATTTCACGTGATATCAAAGAAATGCATTTAGTGAAAACGACGACTTCCAGTGGAAACGTTAAGTATGCTCTTTTCCAAAATAATAAAATGTCTACTGAAGAAAAACTACAATCATCTCTAAGTGAGGTTGTGATTAAATTAACGCGTGTTGAATTTCTGACCATCTTGATGACTATTCCAGGTAATGCTCATGTTATCGGAGCTTTAATGGATGCTATTGATTTTCCTGAAAAAGTAGGAACAATTGCTGGTAATGATACCTGTTTGATTATTTCGAAAAATGGAGAAGATGCAGTTAAGATGTATGATTATTTACACAAATGGATAAATGTATAAAGGGAGGTTCATCATGGCAACACTATCTGAATTTAATTTAACAAACTTACAAAATGGATCTGATATTAGAGGAATTGCTATTCAAACAAAAAATAATGAACAAACGTTAACCGATGAACGAATTGAACAAATCAGCTATGGTTTATTAGTATGGCTAAAAGACATTAAAAAATTAAATTACCAAACGAATAGTATAAAAGTTGCGATAGGCTATGATAGTCGACTGTCTGCTAATAGAATTCAAAAAATCGCAATGAATACGTTAATCAAACTAGGAATTGATGTTGTTGATGTCGGCCTAGCTACAACGCCAGCCATGTTCATGTCAACACAATACAAAGATTTTAATTGTGATGCAGCAGTTATGATTACTGCGAGTCATTTACCTTACGAATACAATGGCTTAAAAATATTTACAAAAGATGGCGGAGCAGAACATGAAGATATTGAGTTTATTTTAAAAAACGCTGATGTGAAAAAACTAACTGATGCAGAAAGTAAGGGAACTGTAAAAAAGGCTAATTTACTAAAAGTCTACGCAGCCGATTTGAGAGAAAAAATCAAACGAGGGATAAATGATGTTAAAAGCCATGAAAAACCGTTAGCTGGTAGACACATTATTGTAGATGCAGGTAACGGAGCTGGAGGTTTTTTTGCAACTGAAGTTTTAGAAAAATTAGGTGCAACTATCTCAGGTAGTCAATTTTTAGATCCAGACGGGACATTTCCAAATCATATCCCTAATCCAGACAACAAGGAAGCCATGACTAGCATTCAAAAAGCAGTTTTAAAGCATCAGGCTGATTTAGGAATTATTTTTGATACCGATGTAGACAGATCTGCATTAGTCGACCATGAGGGTGTTCCATTAAATAGGAACAACTTGATAGCTGTTATATCTGCTATTCTTATAGATGAGAATCCAGGAACGACAATTGTAACAAATTCAGCTACTTCAGAACATTTGAAAACCTTTATAGAAGAATTAGGTGGCAATCAGAATCGTTACCTAACAGGATACCGTAATGTCATCAATCAAGCATTAAAGCTAAACCATGAAGGTATCCATACTTCTTTAGCTATAGAAACAAGTGGGCATGCAGCACTTAAAGAAAACTACTTTTTAGATGATGGTGCTTATTTAGTTGCAAAAATATTAATTGCTGATGCTCGTTTGCGCAAAGAAAATAAAAAAATTGGAAGCTTAATTGAAGCGTTGGAACAACCGTTAGAAACGGATGAAGTCCGTTTTCGTATTCTGACTCAACCCATTAAAAAAATAGGATTAGACACAATCGAAAAATTTAGTAAATTTATTAAAGGTATGCCCGATTTGACCATTGAACCTAATAATAGTGAAGGCGTAAGGGTAAATACTGAAGGAATCTACGGTGCTGGCTGGTTTTTACTACGGATGAGCTTACACGAACCATTATTAGTATTGACTTTTGAAAGTGATACAATAGGAAAAATCAAAAATCTTCGTCAAGACTTAAAAGTTTTTTTCAATGCACAGGATTGTTTGGAATCATCTGACTTGTAATCAAACTCAAAATTACCTTATGATAAATAGGTAAATACAATTGAGGGAGCTGTTGGTAAATGAATTATGCATTGTTGGATAGTTATGAATGTTACAACGGAGTTGAAATTCCTAAGATAGGTTTAGGTGTTTTTTTAATGAAGGATGAAAATGAACTAATCGAAGCAATCAAATCCGCTGTTGAATTTGGTTATCGCCACTTTGATACAGCTAAAATATATGAGAATGAAGAGTATGTTGCAAAGGGACTAAAAGAAGCTGGTATTTCACGTGAGGACATTTTTTTAACTTCAAAGGTCTGGAATTATGATCAAGGATACGAAGAAACAAAAATAGCTTTTCAAGAAACATTAGATAAATTAGAAACAGACTATTTGGATTTATATTTAATCCACTGGCCTGTAGAAAAGTTTGTAGATACATGGAGAGCCATGATTGAGTTATATGAAGCCGGGAAAATTAGAGCTATTGGTGTTTCAAACTTTCAAATCCATCACTTAAAAGAATTGAAGAATGAAGGCCTACTACAGCCGATGATTAACCAAATTGAAACTCATCCTGAATTCCCGCAAAATGAATTGCATGACTATATGAAAGAAAATGGAATCATCCACGAGGCATGGGGACCTTTAGGACAAGGAAAATCAGAGTTATTAATTCATCCTATCTTAGCTGAAATAGGTCAAAAATATTTCAAAACCCCAGCACAAGTTGTCTTACGTTGGCATTTAGAACGTGGTATAGTTATCATACCTAAATCTGTTCATAGAAATCGAATTAAGGAAAATAGTGAACTAGATGATTTTACTCTAACTCAAGAAGATATGGATAGGATTGCTTCACTGAATACAGAAACTCGTTATGGTGGAGATCCGGATAATCAAGAACGACTCAGAGCAACATCTACTAAACCAATAAAATGAAAAAAGGATTTGGCGTTTAATCTGCCAAATCCTTTTTTGTGGTTTTATCTTATTTGATTATAAAAATGACTGTATTATTCTAGCTGATAGCATTTATTTTTTGTTAGGACACCAATGCCATTTAAAACCGTCTTTAATTAATAGTTGTTCACTATCAATAGGTCCCATAGACCCACTGGCATAATTAGGGAAATCTACTTTTTCTTTGTCCCATTGATTACGGATAATATCAACAAATTTCCAAGAAGTCGCCACTTCATCCCAGTGAGTGAAATTGGTTGAATCTCCATTTAAACAGTCTAAAATAAGTTTTTCATAGGCTTCAAGGCTATTTGCAGTAGTTTCAGCAGAATATTTATGCTCTAGCTGTAACGTTTCTGTCGCTAAACCAAGACCTATTTTTTTAGTGTTTAATTCTAAAGAAAAACCTTCTGTAGGTTGAATATAAATGGTAAGAACATTAGCCGGTAAAGGTTCATCATTATTATCAAACAAGTTTAACGGAACGTTTTTAAATTCAATATCAATTTGTGTCCCTTTTTTAGTTAATCGTTTCCCAGTACGGAAATAAAAGGGAACACCAGTCCATCTAAAATTATCAATCATAATTTTTCCGGCAACAAATGTTTCTGTTTGAGAATCTAGTGCAACATTCATTTCTTCACGATACCCATTTAAATTTTTGCTAATATCGTTGTGACTAGGACCGTATTGACCTCTAATCATGTAGTCTGAAACTTCATCTGGTTCTAATAGTCGAACAGCTTTCAAGGCTTTAATTTTTTCAGTTCGGATTTCTTTATCTTTTAAGCGAGTAGGGGGTTCCATGGCTAATAAAGAAATGATTTGTAAAATATGGTTTTGTAGCATATCTCTTAAAGCACCACTCGTATCGTAATATCCACCACGTTCTTCCACGCCAAGAGATTCACCTAATGTAATTTGAATATTATCAATGTAACGACTATTCCACATTGATTCAATCATGTAATTACCAAATCGGATAGCTGAGATATTTTGAACCATTTCTTTCCCTAAATAATGATCTATACGGTATATTTGGTTTTCCTCAAAAGAGGCTCTGATTTGATTATTTAATACTAAGGCACTTTCAAAATCTTGACCAAATGGTTTTTCAATAATCAATCTATTAAACCCAGTAGTTGTTATTAAGTCTCGGTCCTTTAAATTTTGTGAGATAACACCAAAAAAATTAGGAGACATTGCTAAATAAAATAAGCGATTTCCTTCTAATTGATATTGTTTATCCAGTTTTTCGGATAATTTCTTTAAGGTATCATAGTGTTCTATATCCGTTACGTTATGAGACTGATAATAAAAATGACTTGCAAATTCTATTGCATGCTCATGTGATTCAGTTATATTTTGGATTGACTCAACAACGACTTCACGATAAAAATCATCAGTCCATTCTCTTCTAGCAGTACCAATGACTGCAAACTTTTCTTTAAGGTATCCTTTTTTGTATAATCGATAAAGAGAAGGATATAATTTCCTTTTTGCTAAATCTCCTGTTCCACCAAATATGGTGAATAGACCGTTCTTTTCTTTACTCATATGCCGTAATCACTCCTTCAATCGATATAACACTACTAGTTAATGTTTCCCCTAAAAGGGTTATCTTTTATATTATACAAGTATATGATATAGGAATCAATTTTTCTAGTTTATTCATGTTTAATTATTTTTGAGATAATGGAAGTGAAATACCGCTAAAAAGTTCAAGGGATTAATAAGATAGAAAATCTAGGCTTTATATATAATGGCAATGACTCATCAAAATGAACAATTTCTTAACGGAGCAAGTGGAATTATGTTATAATGTAACAGATGCAAGAGAGTATCGATAGAAAAGAGGCGTACGAATAGATGGAACATACATTTGAAAGATTTAGCATACAACCATTTTTAATAGAAGCAATTAACGAAATAGGTTTTACACAACCTACAGAAGTACAAGAAAAACTTATTCCAGCTATAAAAAAAGGGAAAAGTGTTATCGGACAATCCCAAACTGGTTCAGGTAAAACACATACATTTTTATTGCCTTTAATTGATGGCATTAATCCTGCCAAAAAAGAAGTCCAGGTTGTTATTACTACACCAAGTAGAGAATTAGCTGAGCAAATATCTAAAGCTGCTTTACAATTAGTAGAGAATGCACCAGAGAAAATTAACATTCAAACTTATGTAGGTGGCACAGATAAAAAACGTCAAATTGCTAAATTAGCAGGAACACAACCTCATATTGTTATCGGAACACCAGGTAGGATTTTAGATTTGATGAATGAAAAAGCTTTGCTAATTTATACAGCACCTGTTTTAGTGGTAGACGAAGCCGATATGACATTGGATATGGGATTTTTAGAAGATATCGATAAAATTGCCAGCAAATTACCAACAGAATTGCAAATGCTCATTTTCTCAGCAACTATCCCAAATAAGTTAAAACCTTTCTTGAAAAAATATATGGATAATCCTTTATACGAGCAAATTCAACCAAAAGACATTATTTCTAAGAATATTGAAAACTGGCTTATTTCTACAAAAGGCCGTGAGAGAATTGATGTTATTTATGAGCTGTTAACAATCGGACAACCGTATTTAGTGATGATATTTGCCAATACAAAAGTAAAAGTAGATGAAATAGCTGAAGGATTAAAATCAAGAGGAATTAAAGTAGCCAAAATTCATGGAGATATTCCGCCACGTGAGAGAAAGCGTGTGATGAAACAAGTTCAAAACTTAGACTACCAATTTGTTGTTGCAACAGACTTAGCTGCTCGAGGTATTGATATCGATGGAGTTTCTCATGTAATTAATGCTGAAATCCCTCGGGACTTAGATTTTTTCATTCATAGAGTAGGCCGGACAGGTCGTAAGGACTTAAAAGGAACAGCTATTACATTGTACTCACCAAGCGAGGAAAACCTTGTCATTGATATTGAAAAAATGGGGATTACATTTGAACCGAAAAGTATCAAACATGGAGAGATTGTTGATACCTTTGACCGTAAACGACGAGCACAACGTGAAAAGAAAAAAACAGAATCTCTTGATGGCGAAACTAGAGGAATGTTGAAAAAAGCTAAAAAGAATATCAAACCAGGATATAAGAAAAAAATGGGTCGAGTCATTAAAGCAAGTAATGTGAAAAAACGCCGTACAGAGCGTCGTTCACAAGCAAATGCTATAAAAAAAGCAAACAAAAATAAATAAAATAAAGAATAGTAATTGAATTCTTCAAAAAAACCAGTGTGTTACATAATAAAATGTAACACACTGGTTTTTGGTTTACTTTTTAATTGTTTTTTCTTTAGGTATTTTTTTTATGGATAGATAATAGAAATAAGTCGTTATAGCTAACGTTGCTTCAAGTTGGAAATAAGGAGTCAACTGAAAACTATTCAATAGAGCGAAGAAAACAGTAGGTAAAGTAGATGCAAATAAAACGATCTTCCAATTATCAGAAAAACGAAGAGAACGACGACTAAAAGTAGCTACTAGGTTAGCGAAAACCGTGTAAAGTAAATTATAGATGATGACAATCACTAAACTGGCTAACCAAATTAAAATAAATGAAAAGATTAGGATTAAAATATTAACTCTTTGCATTCCTAGTACTAAGTCTTTAAAAAAAGTATCTGATAGTCCATTCATTCTAGAATAAGATATATTTCCAGGATAGCCTGGTGCACTGAGATATAAACCATCTTTAAGTAAGGCAAGTCCTATTGTTGTACCAATAGTATTCTGTTCAACATCTTCAGCTGTTTGTTCACCGGTAGGATCAAAAGTAAAAATAATTGAATCTGTCTGATAAATAAAGCTTTTAGTACTTTCTTCAGTTACTAACTTATCATCTTCTATTTTAAAAGAGGGCAATTGTTCGGCTATTTTTTGGCCGTCTCTTTTAAAGTCAGCTAATAATTGATTTCCTTGAATCCAAGTTGGGATAGCTGTAATGAAAGAAAGTATGACTAAATACAGTATTATTTTTTTCTTATTTAAAGTACGTGCCGAGCTTAACTTTTCTGGATTAAAAAAAGAAGCTTTCATTAAGTTAAAAAGTTGAATATCAATCACTCCTAATAGTTTGATAAAAATCGTTCTTTATTATTGTAAGCTTTTATAATAGAAAACTCAATGATTGCTAATAAAATCTACTTTAAAATGAATAAATAATTTATTGTATTAATTGTAAGCAAAGACTTTGAATTTTATTATGAAAGGTGTTACATTTAAATGGTAACAGAGAAAAAATAATATAAACACGTGGAGGAATTTAACTATGGCTTATGAATTACCAGAACTACCTTATGCTTATGATGGATTAGTACCAACTATCGATGAAGAGACAATGCACTTACACCACGATAAACATCACAATGCTTATGTTACAAATTTAAATAAAGCAGTTGAAAAGTATCCAGAATTAGCAAAAAAATCAATTGAAGAATTAATTTCTGATTTAAATGCTGTTCCAGAAGATATTCGTACTGCAGTTCGCAATAACGGAGGCGGACACGTCAACCATAGCTTCTTTTGGAAAATTCTTTCTCCAAATGGTAAAAGTGAACCTACTGGGAAATTAAAAGAAGATATTGAATCAACTTTTGGTAGCTTAGATAAGTTTAAAGAAGAATTTGCAGCTTCAGGAGCAGGAAGATTTGGTTCCGGTTGGGCATGGTTAGTGTTAGATGAAAACAAATTAGTTATCACTTCAACACCTAATCAAGATTCTCCATTATCAGAAGGAAAAACTCCAATCTTGGGACTTGATGTATGGGAACATGCTTATTATTTAAATTACAAAAACGTGCGTCCTGATTACATCAAAGCTTTTTGGAATGTAGTTAATTGGGATGAAGCAGCAAAAAATTACGCAGCAGCAAAATAATTAATAAATAAAAACCCTTAGAAAATGATCATTTTCTAAGGGTTTTTTTAGTTAATGTTAATGCCTAAAGTACTAACGATAACTAAGACTTGCACACCGCGTAAGGTAATTCCTTTTAGCAAATTAATAGAAACACCAAATTTATCGAAAGTAGGTAGAGGAACTTAAATCCAATGTATTCAAATTTGTTTGCATCAAATTGATTTCATTTAAATCATATTGATTAAAAGAAAGTTCTTTCCGATTAATCTCAAAAAAGTCACTCTCATTTAAAGTAGTCTTGTAAAAACTAACTTTTTTAATGAAGTGTAATTGAAAGAACTATAATTAGCAAAGCATCTAGTAAATAAGACATCCATCATAGAAGATTGAGCAAAGTTTGTTCCAAAAAGTTTAGTGCTTGAAAAGTGAGTGCATTGAATGATTGATTCAATCAGTTCTGTATTGCTAATATCGCAATTATCAAAATGAACAGCGATTAATTCTATTTGATAAAAAACATACTGTTTAAAATTGACATTCACGAATGCAACATTTTTAAAGCAAACTTTTTCAAAAGTAATATCAGTAAGTGTACAATTTTTAAAAATAACACCCACATAAAAACTCTCGTCCGTTAAGTTATTAAAATCTGCAGGTACTAATTAAGAAGGTATCTTAATGGTTATTTTTTTACTCAGAATAGCCTCGTTCATATATGTTGCAATACGCAACCTTTTTTTCAATTAGATGTGTAAGTAGTAAAACGCCTACTACAATAATGGTTAAAATAATGCCTTCTTTTAACCAAGGAGTCTGGTATTTCAATGTTATTGAGTGTTTTCCAGACTTAATTGGTATAACCAACAAACTATTTAAAGCCTTTTTAGTTTCCACTGGTACACCATCAACTAAAGCTGACCAACCTTGACTATAAGGAATAGAAGTAAAAAGGAGTTGTTGATCAGGTTGAATGGTTAGGTTTCCTTGAATCAAGGTATTGCTTTGATTTTCTATAGTTAGATTATTTTGTTGTAATTTTTTAATCGCCGAAGAGAACAACTTTTGATCTAGCCGATACAATTCAAAATCTTTTAGTGATAGACTAGATTTTTTAAGTGCTACTTTAAAAGTAATCGTATCATCTTTATTTAAATGAGCTAGATTTAAAACCAATAAATCACGATAAGTGGAGTATTGAGTAAATGGGATACCATTCAAATAAAAAGTGACATCTTCTTCTTTGACATTGGGGTCTAATGTCAGATAATACGAATCATTTGTTTCTGGTTTAAACTGAAAAGTGACAGACGCATCTTCATTAAAAATTTGTTTTACGTAAGACTGATTTTGAGAGGAATGGCTTACAGAAACATTTTGATAAACAGTCGTGTCAAAGACAGTCGGAATGAATAGTTCAGTTTTATTGGATAATCCCGCTAAAGAACGTAATATATCTTCTTGAAACTGAATAGGCTGATTGCTGATTGGTTTAATATTTAAAATCTCTTTGTTGCTACCGAATAAAATTGGGAGTGCGTAAGGATTTTCGTATAAAACTGTTTTATCAGATTCATGAAAGGGCTGGTAGGCACGCAAATCAGGCTTAGTTTGAATTAAAGAAAGTTGAAAGCTTGTATTAATAGAATTAGCTGTTTGGTTATTTTCTATTTTTTCCAACAATGAAGTTTTTTTTAGCAAGCCTGTTTTCCCTTGAGGTCCTCGATAAAGTTCGTTTTGCTCACTGATATAATATTTAATTCCTAGTATTGAATCAGTAAGCAACGTTCCATTGGAATAAGAAACAAAACCATCACCAACTGGTAATCCAAGGTGACCGAAAAAATTCGGTATTTCTCTTTCGAAAGTAGAACTGAAATGGGAAACACTAGGAAAGTTAGCTTGAAAACTATCATTTTTAGATCTAGAAAAAGTTTTCTCAATCCTATAAAAGTCAGAATCTTTATTTTTAATAGTTGAAATGTCGGAATTTAACAAATGCTGGTAGGTTGAAAAAGAATCTTGTTTAACATAACTCAAACGAGATAAATCAATCTGTGCATTTGCTCCCATTTCAATGAGGGTTACTAGAAAAAATATAAAAGGAAGCCAATAGTAACGTTGTGGTTTGATTATGAGCATAAAGATAATTAGCAAGCTAAATACGATAGTTAAGACAATTTGACTTGGTTGAATAAAATCATACTCATTTTCATATACGCTTATTCCTATTATAGTTATTAAAATAACACTAAAAAATGTTTCAAGTGGTCTTAAACCGTGCATCTTCATAAAACTTCTATAACCATTTAAAATCATAAAAAAGCAAACGACAAAAGAAAATCGATAGGGGTACCAAATAGGGTATTGTAAAGCATGCCATACCATATTAAATGCTTTTAAATTCATCGATACAACAAAAAAAACAATCAGTAACAATCCAGTTATTCGCTCGCGTAGAGGAAAAGATCGGTTAGAAAAATAAAAACCAAAAGAAATAAGAGCTAGACTACCAATAAAAATATTTGGATATCCTGAAGGCATCTGATCAAAATTGAAGGCACCAATCATTAACTTAGATAACATTTCGTGAAATGGAAAAGAAAAATCCCAATCAAAAATTAATTTAGTATAACTAGCTTTACTCTTTAAAAGAGAATAAAAAGTAGGCAAAAGTAAAAATGCGCTCAATCCTGCTCCAAGTAAAGAATGCCATCCAAATAATAAAATAGAGGATAGATTTGCTTTGATTTTTTGTTTAAATGTTAATTTAGGTAAATAGGACATACCAACCAAACGAAATACAAAATAACCTACTAAAAAAAGACAAATCATATACGCTATATAATAGTTGGAAAATAAAGCTAATGCCAAAAAGAGAGAATAAGTTAATCCTTTTCTTTCAAAGAGCAGGATTTCAATGCCCATTGCAATTAATGGTAAAAAAATAAGTCCATCAAGCCACATGACATTCAATTGATTTACAATGGTATAGCCCATCAAGGCATAACTAACAGAGAAAGCTGCTAAAATAAACCCATGACCATTAAAAGATTTTTTTAATAACCATCCAAAACTTAAACCAGCTAGACTAATTTTTAATAGGGTTAAGCAAGTAATAGCTAAAGAAATTTGACTTTGTGGAAAAATCAAAAAGATAAGATTAAATGGACTGGTTAAATAATATGCCCAGAGTCCTACCATATCCCCACCTATTGCTTTTGAAAAAGAATAAAAAAAACTGCTGGGATCTTCATAAAAAGTTTGTCGATAATAAGAAAAAAAATCAACATATTGTTGTCCTAAATCTACGGTCAGTAGAGAACTGTTCCCAAAAGGATAAACACCTTGTACAATATAAATTCCAGCTAGAATAAAACCTGGAATAAAAAATGCTAATAATAAAGGCCACTGATTGTTAAAAAGAGATTTAATAGAAAATTGCAATATAATCACTCCAATAGAATAAGTCATTAAACTATATATAGTTATTCAATCTCTAGAATAGCATAAATTAATAAGGAATAATTAAAATTTCAGTCATTCAATGGTTAATTTTGGTACAATTTGTTACAATAGACAAAGTTAAGTTGAATAGGAAGGTGCTATATTGAAATCGAATAAAAAGAAAAGCAATAAAAAAAAGTCGCATATTCCTTTTCGTTTAAATCTTTTGTTTTTCACCGTTTTTTTGTTGTTTGCAGCCCTTATTTTACGGTTAGGTTATTTGCAAATAGTACAAGGAGAAGAATTCGAAACACAAGTTCAACGTACAGAAACTACGTTAGCAACAGGAACTGTTCCTCGGGGAGAAATTTATGACAGTCAATATCGAAAATTAGTAGGAAATAATCCACTACAAGCTATAACTTATACAAGAGGCAAGGGAGTATCCGCAAAAGATATGGCAACTCTAGCTTCAAAATTAGCTAAGTTTATAGATATACCACATACGACGCAATTAGAAATAGATAAAAAATTTGAGTTATCAAAAAGAGATTTACAAGATTTTTGGATAGCAATAAATGAAGAAAATCTAAATAAACGATTATCAAAAAAAGAGTTGGCATTAACAGGAACTGAATTTTACCAAGCACAAATCAGTTATATAACGGATGAAGATATCCAGCTTTCAACTGAGGAACAAAAAGCAGCTGCTATTTTTAAAAGAATGAACGGGGCCTATGCACTGTCAACTATTAATATTAAAAGTGAAAATGTAACAGATGAAGAAGTAGCTAAAGTAAGTGAAAACTTATTAACTTTACCAGGAATAGATACAGGAACAGATTGGGTTAGAACCTACCCACGAGGTAATATGTTAGGAAGTATTTTAGGGAAAGTCACAACTGAATCAAAAGGGTTACCAGACAATAAAGCAGCAACCTATCTCGCAAAAGGATATGCTAGAAATGACCGTGTAGGTAGCAGCGACTTAGAGTTACAGTATGAACAAGTACTTAGTGGATCAAAATCAAAATCTGCTACAGAAACCAATCAAAATGGAGATATTGTTAATACGGTTCAAAGTTACGTTGGAAAAAAAGGGGATAATCTCGTCTTAACAATCGATATGAATTTCCAAAAAATTGTTGAAGATATCGCTCGTAATTCATTAAAACAAAATCGACAAGGTTTAAATGATAGAGTATATGTTATTGCATCTGATCCAAATACAGGTGAAATAATGGCGATGACCGGTCAAAAAATAAATTCGGAAACAGGCGAAATTGAAGATCATGCTTTAGGTGCTATTAACGGAGCCTTTTCAGTGGGGTCATCTGTTAAGCCGGCTACCGTTTTAGCTGGATACATGGATGGTGTTTTAACGCTTGATGACAACACGCTTGTTGATGAGCCGTTGAAGTTCCCAGGTAGTGAAACCATTAGTTCAGTATTTAATAGAAGTGGAAGTGTGGAACTCAATGATATTTCAGCTCTCGAACGTTCATCGAACGTTTACATGTCAAAAGTTGCTATGCGCATGGGTGGCCAATACACTTATACACCGGGTGGTACATTAAATATTGATGGAGGAAAAATTGTATCTAAATTAAGGAATTATTATGCACAATTTGGTTTAGGATTGAAAACTGGGATTGATTTGCCAAACGAAGGTTCAGGATTTGTTGGCCCCGGAACTGATGGAATTGAACCGTTGTTTTTCTCATTTGGTCAATATGATACTTATACGCCAATTCAAATGAGTCAATATGTTAACACGCTTGCTAATGGTGGGAAAAGAATCGCACCTAGAATCGTGGATGAAATTAGAAACACAGATGAGAATGGGAATTTGGGGAATATTGAAACACAGATAGAACCAGAAATTTTAAATACAGTAAATGTAGGTAAGACTGAATTTTCTCGTGTGCAACAAGGAATGTATCAAGTAGTAAATGGAGCAAACGGTTCTGCAAGAGGAGCTTTTATTGGAGCTGAATATGAAGCTGCCGGAAAAACTGGAACAGCTGAAGCTAGCTATTATGGGCCAGTAGAAAGTGCAATCGGATCAGCGGTTATTAACCGTACTTTTATTGGATATGCACCGTTTGATAATCCAGAAATAACTGTAACAGTCGTCGTTCCATATTTACCTTTAAGCAATACGAATGGTGAAAATACAAAAATTGGTCGTCAAGTTTTGGATGCTTACTTCCGCGTAGGAGAATATAAAAATCTAGATGCAGATACAAAGAAAAATGAAACTGAATAAACAATAAAAAAATATAAACCTGTTAGCTTGTCATAAAGCTAACAGGTTTATATTTTTTTGTTTTAACGATCCATTAAAATATCTGCAATCTGTTGGAAGTCCATTTCGCTAGAAACTTCGTAAGTACCTGGTCTAATTAATGAGATATAATTATTTTGATCAAGAAATTTTTCGAATTCAGCAGAATCCTCAATAATGCCTTGATTTTTTATTTGTTGCACTGCGACGCTACTTGGATCACCATTATTTACAATGATTGTTGCTTTAGTTGCAGTATTTTTTTTTGATGCATCTGCTTTTTCATCAGATTCAAGGTTAGTTGAACTATCAGAACTCGTTGAGTTCTCTTTAGTTAATTCAGCTACTTCTGTTTCAGCTAATAACTCTTCATATTTCTCTTTATATGACAATTCTTCTTTACTTGGTTTTTTGGTCTCGACAGTAACCGGATTTTCAGCATTTAATTGAGGTTCGTATAGAAAGAAACGATGCCCGGCAAGAACAATGGCAGAGATTAAGAAACCAAGTGCTAAAAAACGTAATGCAGGTTTGCTCATTTAAAAACTCCTTTGTTCTAATTTTATTTTTTGTCAATGTATTCATCTATCACAACTTTGATGGTTGCTTGTGATAATCTTGTTTGGTTTGCTATATCTTCAGAAGAAACGCCTTGAGTATAAAGGGTAATGACGTGCTTTTTCAATACATCATGAATTTTTGCTGATACAGCTTTTTCTTCTGTATGAATGTTTAATTCTTCTTCTAAAACAGAAATACGTTTTTTTAATCCGTAGATATCTTGTAATAATTGTAGAGAAAGTTCTTCAAATTCTTCCTTAATTGCTTCACCATTATCTTTTTTATAAAAAGACCATCCAATTAAAGCAATGGCAACAACTAACAAGATAATAACTATTATCCATAAGTCCACTATTTTCACCTCTTTTATTTAAACTTCAAAATGATTTTAACATATTTCACTTTATAAAAGTAGTTTGTAAAATAAACTTAATTTAATTAATAAATGGTAAGTGACGTAAAGTAAAAAAACTTTACATGTTTAAAAAAAATACTAGCATGTTTCAAAAAAAAATGATATGATATTTAAGTCAGAAGTTTACGAAATGTAACTTCAAATATTGTTTATTGCTTGGAGGGAAAATCATGCGTGTAAATATCACATTGGAATGTACTGAATGTAAAGAACGTAATTACATCTCAAAGAAAAACAAACGTAATAATCCGGATCGTGTAGAATTTAAGAAATATTGCCCTCGCGAACGTGTTGTTACTTTACATCGTGAAACAAAATAACAACAGAATTTCTGTTGTTTTTTTTGTTTCACAACAAACCTTTTTATGTATAAATAGCAAAAACGCGAGGATATTATATTCTTAGCGTTTTTTTTTGGAGGCAGTTTAATATGGAAAAAAAGAACATTCGAAAAAAAGTGATTAAACAACTTAACGAATTGGACGTTGAACAAAAAGAAAAACAAGCAGAAGTCATAATTAAAACTTTATTTCAAACTTCTGAATGGAGTAACGCAAAGACTATCGCGGTAACGATGTCTCAGGATTTAGAATTAGACACCCAAGTTATAATTGAAAAAGCTTGGTCTGAGAATAAAGTAGTTGTTATTCCTCGTGCTAAAAAAGATAGAAAGATGGATTTTGTTGTTTATACTAAAGACACGCCAATAGAAATCTCATCTTTTGGGCTTAGAGAACCAATCCCTGATTTGTTAGCAATCTCAAAGTCTGAGATTGAGTTAATTGTGGTTCCCGGACTAGCTTATTGTGAATCTGGTTTTAGAATAGGATTTGGTGGCGGATATTATGATCGGTTCTTAGCAGATTATAAAGGAAAAACAATCTCTTTAGTTTTAAATGAACAAAAAATAAATTCATTTAAAGTCGACTCATTTGATATCCAAATTGATTTTTTGATTACAACTGAAAAGATAATTAACACAAAGAAATGAAAAATACGGTTTCTTCTATTTGTTGTCTACTATTTCATTTGGTATACTTTTATTAGCTAATGAAAGGGTGGTTTAGGAATGGAAACATGTGAAGTTTTTTTTAGTAATGGCTATTCACTAAATGTTGACTTATCTCAAAGTGCTTTTATCGAAGTGATGAGTACGGAAGATGGTTTATTGGATAATAGATTAATATTATTAGAAACTATAGAAGGTGAATCTATCTACGTGAATCCCTTGCAGATTGTTTCGGTAAGGACGTCTTTTTCTGAAATGGCAGAAAATAACAGGAATGTTTGGAAAGAATCAGAAAACAAAAAAAAAGAAAGCCATAATCTAGAAGCTGTTAAGAGTTTAAGTGAAAACATCAAAAACATGGAATAAAATCAACTTTTATTAGAATTCACCCCGCGACTGGACAGAATATTGTCTATACTGGGGTTTTTTTATAAAAAAATAATAGCTATAAATACAATTTTTTTGCAGTACATATAAATACTTAAAAAATAAAATGAACTGTCTAAATTTTGTTGGCGTGAACGGTTTATTTATATGTTATAATTAGACGATAGTTTCTATTTTAAAAATGCATTGTATTTGTATATACTGTTGTTTAAATAGGCTAAAGATTGGAGTGAAGCTATTGGATTATCAAACACAAATGAAAGTAAAGCGTTTTTTCAGACAGCCCTTACTAACCTATTTATTTTTAAGTATTCAAATTATTTTATTTATCTTAATGACTTTTAATGGGGGAAGCACAAATACAAATACTTTAATTGAATATGGGGCAAAGTTTAATCCTTTTATTGTTTTAGGACAGTGGTGGCGTTTGATTACACCGGTGTTTTTACATATAGGCTGGATGCATTTGCTCATTAATTCCGTTATTTTATATTTTTTGGGCATTCAATTAGAAAATTATTTTGGTCATTGGCGCTTCGGATTAATATATTTATTAAGTGGTTTTGCAGGGAACATAGCTAGCTTTGCGTTTAATAATTCTATTTCAGCTGGAGCGAGTACGGCAATTTTCGGGCTGTTTGGAGCCTCTTTGGTACTAGGGAAAATTTATCCATATAATCCTGCCATTCAACAGATGGCGCGAAATTTTTTGCTTTTAGTCGTTATTAATTTAGTTTTTGGTGTTTTCGACTCAACTATTGATTTATCAGGGCATATCGGTGGACTTGCTGGAGGTTATCTCCTTTCAACGGCAATTAGCGTCAAAGATTCATCGTCAAATTCACTAAAGAAACGTCTTTTGTATGCGGGGATTTTTATTATGTTATCAATTTTTTTGATTGCTTTAGGTTATTGGAGAATCCAATTACTATTAGGATAAGAGACGGTGATTTTTTTGAAAACACTTTATGATGTTCAACAGATTTTAAAGAGGTACGGTATTTTTATATATGTTGGTAAGAGAATGTGGGACATTGAACTAATGATGATTGAGTTGAAAAAAATACACAATCAAGGTTTAATCGAAGACACTGAATATTTTAAAGCGCTTCTAATTCTAAAAAAAGAGCACAGTATAGAAAAAGAAAAAGAAAAATGAAAAATACTGGAGGAAAAAGTTATGTCAAAAAAATTAATTGGAATTGATTTGGGTGGAACAACAGTTAAATTAGCAATATTGACTGAAACGGGAGAAATTCAGAAAAAATGGAGTGTTTTAACTGATATATCTGATGAAGGATCTAAAATAATTCCATCTATTGTAAATTCTATTAATGAACACATTGAACGCTATAACATGTCAAAAGATGATTTTATTGGAATTGGCATGGGTTCTCCAGGGACAGTAAATCGAGTAAATGGTACGGTAGCGGGTGCTTATAATCTTAATTGGAAATCATTGCAGCCAGTGAAAACTATAATAGAGTCTGGAACAGGTATTCCTTTTGCGATTGATAATGATGCCAACGTAGCTGCGCTTGGTGAGCGTTGGAAAGGTGCGGGAGAAAATGGTGACAATATGGTATTTCTAACTTTAGGCACCGGAGTTGGAGGTGGAATCGTGGCAGAAGGAAATTTATTGCACGGAACGGTAGGTGCTGCCGGTGAAGTAGGCCATATTACGGTTGAACCAGAGGGCTATCAATGCACTTGTGGGAAAAAAGGGTGTCTTGAAACCGTTGCAAGTGCAACTGGAGTGGTGCGTTTAGCACGTGATTATGCAGATAAATATGCTGGAGAATCAAAATTGAAAATAGCCATCGATGATGGTCAGCTTGTAACAGCTAAAGATGTATTTGATTATGCTAAACAAAATGATGACTTAGCAGTAAAAGTAATAGATAAAGTAGCTTTTTATTTAGGCTTGGCCTGTGGAAATATAGCCAACATTTTAAACCCTTCCACGATTGTAATTGGTGGTGGCGTCTCAAATGCTGGCGAATTTTTACTTGATAAAATTCAAGATTATTTTAATACCTTTACTTTTCCAGCAGTTCAAAATAGCTGTAAAATTCGTTTAGCGCAATTGGGAAATGATGCTGGTGTTATCGGTGCAAGTTCTTTAATAAAAGAACTCATGTCTAAAAAAGATGATTTTCAAAAAGGTTCTCATTAAAATAAATTATTGGTAGAGCAGTTAATTGAACTGCTCTTTTTTTTTTGAAGTACACCAATAGTTAAAACAAGCTAAAGAAAAAAGGCTATGCTATAATTAGTTATCGCAATTGAATAAAGAAAGAGGTAGGTAGCATCCAGCTTAATAATAACCAGAAACAAAAGGTGATAACATGAAAACAGCTATAGCTACTATGATGAAGTTAACGTTAATGTTAATGTTGCTTTTTTGCGTATTCTTTTTAATAAGTTGCAGCAAAGCATCAACCATTCCTGAAAAAAAGGAAAAAGAAAAAGTTCTCCATGAACTTCCTCTTGAATATGAGAACTTTAGAAAAATTATTGGTTGGGTATCTGATGAAGAAGTTCTTGTTCATGCAGTGAAAGAAAAAAGAGATATGTTGTATCTCTTTAACCTATTTAATGGAAAATTGACTACAGTGTATGAGGCTGATGCTATTATATTAACGGCAGTTATCTCAGAAGACAAACAAAAAATATTTATTCAAACTGTTGGTGAGGATAATCGGGAATTAAAAATAATCAACCTTTCCGGAACAATCGAACAAAAAACGACTATTCAAACGAATGGTTATTTAAATATAAATTGGAATCCTGTTGATCAGAATAATTTGTTTATTTCTTATTATAAGCACGAAGAAGAAATGATTGTTCAGAAATGGGATATCAAAACCAATCAAATAACGGATGTCAAATCTAGTTCATTAACGCCCATTTGGTATTCAGCAAATCTTTATCTGTATGTAGACAACCTAAATGACTTTTCCTTGCAAACAGGTAATTTGTATATGGGAGATATCCGTACAAAAAAAGTTACTCAAATCCGCAGTCAAGTAGCAGATTTTTATTTAAACAACGATACTTTTATTACGTTTTCTCCATCTGACTTTAGTAAAGATGAATTATTATTAAATCGACAATATCCATTTATGGTAGATAATGGTTTCATAACCATTCCAAAAGTCTCAATGAATGATCGCTTAGTTTTTCCTTATTTAACTCAATCAAGTAGAGAGCAAGCCATTTATGGGATATTTGCCAAGAATTCAACACAGTTAGAAATAAAGTCTGGAGATTTTCAGTTTAGTAAGCTAAATTTTGACACGCAAAAAATTGAGCCAATTATTGACTTGCCCGATAATGCGCCAATTAGTATCTCAAAGGATGGAAATTACAGTCTTTATGGCTGGCGTTATGAATATATGATTGACTTAGAGAAACAAAAGTTATATCCATTAATTCAGTCTGAGTAATTTTTCTTATTAAATCGACAAACTTAAGCTTATTTGTAAAAAAAACTAGTAAAACGCCTTTCTCTTGTGTACAATTATTGATGTGAGTATGAGATGAGAGGGGTATTTTGAATTGAACGCTAATGTAATATTGAACATTGTTTTATTGATTATTATTATTGTATGGGGCGGTTATGAACTTTTTCAATATTTTAACCGTAAACGTGCATCAGTCGAATTGACTGCTGCAGAATTTAAAAAAGAAATGCGTAGGGTTCAATTGATAGATGTTCGTGAAAAAAATGATTTTGATGCTGGACATATTCTTGGAGCTAGAAACATACCTTATTCTTTATTTAAAACAAGAATGGTTGAAATTAGAAAAGATCAACCTGTTTATCTTTATGATTACAATAAAACATTAAGTAGCAGAGCAGCTGTTAGGTTGCATAAGGCTGGTTACACAGAATTGTACCGCTTGAAGGGCGGTTACCGTGATTGGACGGGTAAAATTAAAAAACACAAATAGATTAAAAATCGTCTCTTTTAAAGAGGCGATTTTTTTATCTATTTGATTAATGTTAATCCTCGTCTTTGATATCAATATCTTCTGGAGGCAATTCGTTCAAATAATCTTGTATTTCTGCCTTGTATGTTTCTAATGATTTTAAATATAGGTTGAATTGTTGCTTATTGACCAAAAAATCTTCCCCATCTGATACAGTACGAATTTGTTTTTCACGAACAAGACGATAAACTTCCGAAATTTCAATATCCAAATACTCTGCGGTTTCTTCAAGTGTTAGATACATTTGACAACCCTCCATTCATTTTGGTTAACTCTATTTTACGCCAAATCAAACAGAAAAACGAGTAATGACTTTACTATCTGTACTTAAGTATACCGATAGTATACCGATTTTTTCAGCTATTGTGTTACAATAAAGATGTTATCTTTTATTTTATTCAGTTCTAATGGAATCATTATTTTCTTAGATTTCAAACAAATAAAACTAGAAGTACCTAAAAAAAACACAATTATTTATAGACATTATTAGTTGTTTTATTTAATAATAAACACTATTCTAATAGTGTTTTTAAAATTAACTAATCAAGTAATCGACTTTTATAAGATGGCGACAAGGTGAATAGTTGTCTGTAGAAAGGAGAGGTTGAGTTGCCTAATGGAATGTCTTATTTCAAGATTTTTGGCAGCGTAAAATTATGAAAAAAACTGAGATTATCGCTCATCGTGGAAGTAAAGGGACTCATCCAGAAAATACGCTAATTGCCTTTGAAGAAGCTATTCGAGTAGGAAGTGACGGGATTGAATTAGATGTTCATTTAACCAGCGATGGAAATGTGGTTGTTATCCATGATGAAACGGTAAATAGAACGAGTAACGGAGAAGGTTTAGTTCGAAATTTTTCTTTAGAAGAATTAAAAATGTTGGATATGGGTAGTTGGTTCAACTCAAACTATAAAATGTGTTCCATACCTAGTTTACAAGAGGTGGTAGATTTATTAAACCAGACTCAATTTAAAGGTCTATTGAATATTGAACTTAAAACAAATAAGTATGCTTATAAAGGTATTGAAAAAAAAGTTTTAGACATACTTCGTAAGCAATCAAATGCATTCTCAGTTGTTTTTTCAAGTTTCAATTATCAGAGTCTTATTCGACTTAAAAAGATAGATGAAAAAGCTGAGATTGCTTTATTGTTCGAAGATTATGGAGAAAATAGAACCCTATTAAATCAGCGTATTCTTGTCGAAATGTGGCATCCTAGTTTGGAATGGTTTAAAAGTGTTGATTTAGATCAAACTTCAAAAGTTCCAGTCCGACTTTGGACGATTAATAGTGAAGAAGACTTAATTTATTGTTTCAATAAAAAAGTAACCGGTATTTTTACAGATTTTCCAAAAAAGGCTATTGCTATTCGAAATGAGAAATAATTTGTATGTTAAAGGAGAAAAAAAGTGGCTAGATCTAAAGTTATTGTGATTGTCGGTCCTACTGCAGTCGGGAAAACCAGTTTAAGTATTGCATTGGCAAAAGAATACGATGGTGAAATCATCAGCGGGGATTCAATGCAAATTTACAAGCAGTTAAATATAGGTACAGCAAAAGTATCCATAGCAGAACAAGCGGGAATACCTCATCATCTAATTGATGAAGTAACTGTTAGTCAAAGTTATACGGTATCTGATTTCCAAAAAAAAGGAAGACGATTGATTCAAGACATTACAGCTAGAGGTAAAATTCCGATTATTGTCGGTGGGACGGGCCTATATATTGAATCCCTATTACATGATATTAGTTTGGGAGGCGCTGGAAAAAGTGATTTAGCTTTTCGTGTACAAAAAGAATCAGAAGCTGAGCTTTTTGGTGTAACGCACTTATGGAATGAACTTGAGAAACTGGACCCAGTAGCAGCGAAAACAATCCATGCTAATAATGTAAGACGTGTTATTCGTGCATTAGAAGTTCACCATACGACTGGTATTCCTTTTTCTAAATACCAAGAAGAACATGAAGACAAAGAACCGTTATTTGATGAAAAAATAATAGGCTTAACTACGGATCGTTCTATTTTATACAATCGTATTAACGAACGTGTGTACAAAATGATTGATGAAGGCCTCGAGTTAGAAGCCCGATGGTTATTTGACCAGAATCTCCAGAATGCTCAAGCTTTAAAAGGGATTGGTTATAAGGAGTGGATTCCGTATTTTAATAAAGAGGAATCTATTGAAAATGTGGTTACTGAAATTCAAAAAAATTCAAGAAGATACGCTAAAAGACAGTTAACGTGGTTTAGAAATCGAACTAAAAATGTTAGTTGGTGGGATTTAGTAAAAGAACCAGAAACTGAAATAAAATTAAAAGAAGAAATTAACTATTTTTTGACTGTGTAGCTATAAAAAGAAAGGCAGGTCATAGAGATGGAAACAAAAAAAGAACAAGAAAAAGTTGTGTTAGTTGGAGTTCAAACAAGAGAAACAAATTCTGATTTCACCTATTCTTTAAAAGAATTAGCTCAATTGACAGAAACAGCATTAGGAAGAGTTGTTGGAGAGTTGACGCAAAAAAGAGAGCGTGTCGACTCTCGTACCTTTTTAGGAAAAGGCAAATTAGAAGAGTTAGCTCAGCTAGTTGAAGAAACGGAAGCGGACGTGGTGATTTTTAATCAAGCATTGACTCCTGGACAGACTAGAAATATTCAAGAAGTGATTGATATAAAAATTATTGATCGAATTCAACTAATATTAGATATTTTTGCCATGCGTGCTAAAAGTAAGGAAGGTAAATTACAAGTTGAGTTAGCCCAGCTACAATATATGTTGCCTCGTTTAGCTGGACAAGGAATCGGTTTATCTCGTTTAGGTGGTGGTATTGGAACAAGAGGTCCCGGTGAAACGAAATTAGAAACAGACCGTCGTCATATTCGTGACCAGGTTAACGATATTAAAAAAACATTAAAAGAAACCGAAAAACATCGTAGTCGAAGTCGGATACAGCGTAAAGAAAGTGGGATATTTCAAGTTGGTTTGATTGGTTATACGAACGCTGGGAAATCGACATTATTAAATGCTCTTACTCAAGCAGATACGCATGAAGAAGATCAGTTATTTGCTACCTTGGATCCTTTAACAAGAAAACTGGTATTGCCGACAGGGACAATGGTAACATTGACTGACACAGTTGGATTTATTCAAGATTTACCAACTGAGCTGATTGAAGCCTTTCAATCAACCTTAGAAGAAACACGCAATGTTGATTTATTATTGCATGTGGTTGATTCTTCTGCTGAAAATATGGCAGGGCATGAGAGAACGGTAATAAAATTATTAAAAGATTTGGGTATGGATCATATTCCGCTTTTAACCGTTTATAATAAAAAAGATTTAGCAGATCAGTTATTTTCACCTGGATTGTTTCCTAATGTTTTCATATCAGCAAGAGATTCATCCGATGTAGTAATCTTGCTAGAGGAGATTATAAATCGAATGAAAAGTATTATGATTCCTTATCAAATTAGGATTAACGTATCCGAGGGGCATAAATTGGTCCGTCTGAAACAAGAAACGCTGTTAACATCAGAGGAATATGTAGAAGAAGCAAATAATTATCTCGTTAAGGGATTTATCAAAAAAGAGTCAAAGTGGAATGGAGAGAATCAATTAAAATGAGTTGGAATAGCCAATATGATACAACGTTAAATAAAAGAATAAAAAATGTTGAAGAAAAAATCAAACCTGTTCATGAACAAATACATGAAAATGCTTTGTCAAATCAATTTAAGGTGTTATCAAGTTTTAGGTATAAAAAGGTAACTGAACAAAATTTTAATCCTTCAACGGGCTATGGCTACGATGATTATGGTCGAGATATTCTAGAAGAAATTTATGCTGATGTATTTAAAGCAGAAGCAGGACTTGTTCGACCACAAATTATTTCTGGAACTCATGCAATAGCAACGGCTTTATTCGGTATTATGCGACCTGGTGATGATTTATTATATATTACTGGAACTCCTTATGACACCTTATTAGAAATTGTTGGTGTGACTGGAAAAGGCATTGGTTCGTTTAAAGAATACCAGATGGGCTATGATTACGTTGAGCTCTTAAAAGATGGTAGTGTTGATTTAGAACAAGTAAGAGACAAAATGACAGTGAAAACAAAGGTAGTAGCCATTCAGCGTTCGCGCGGATATGCTGATCGTCCCTCTTTTACAATTGAAAAGATTGAAGAAATGATTCAATTCGTCAAATCTGTTGATCCATCAGTGATTGTTTTTGTTGATAATTGCTATGGCGAATTTGTTGAGCAAAAAGAACCAATAGAAGTTGGAGCTGATTTAATAGCAGGTTCTTTGATTAAGAATCCTGGTGGAGGTTTAGCAAAAACGGGTGGATACATTGTTGGTAAGTTAGATTTAATCGAAGCTTGTGCCTACCGATTAACGTCCCCTGGAATTGGCCGAGAAGCTGGAGCTTCTTTATATAGTCTACAAGAAATGTATCAAGGCTTTTTTATGGCTCCTCATGTAGTTGGGGAAGCTTTAAAAGGGGCAGTCTATACCGCTGCTCTCTTAGAATCATGCGGTATAGAGAGTTCTCCCAAGTGGAATGATGAAAGAACAGATCTCATACAAATGATTTCATTAAATGATAAAGAGCAGATGATTCAATTTGCGCAGACCATTCAAAAATATTCTCCAATTAATGCTCATGTAACGCCAGTTGGTTCTTATATGCCTGGTTATGAAGATGATGTAATCATGGCTGCTGGAACGTTTATACAGGGATCTAGTATTGAATTAACGGCCGATGGTCCAATTCGTCCACCATATACTCTTTATGTTCAAGGTGGTCTGACTTATGAGCATATTAAATTAGCAGTTAGTTCAGCAGTTTCAGAATTATTTTTTTAAAATTATTTTAAAAAGATAGTATAAAACATGCTATCAAAAAAGTAATGCTAACTATCATAGTTTTTGTTGTGATAGTTAGCATTACTTTTTTTTGGTTTACTCATTTAACCATAGCTTAAAAACTAACATGTACATGTTATAAAAATTTTGACAATCACATTAAGCCTTGGTAAAGTAATAAACGAAGAAAATAAAAAAAGCTCCACTATGAAAGGGAGAATTTTATAATTATGAAAAATTTTACTAAAGAAGAAATAGTCAGCAACGCAAAAGAAAATAATGTTCGTTTTTTACGCTTGATGTTTACTGATATAGATGGAACTGTTAAAAATGTTGAAGTACCTATCAGTCAATTAAATAAAGCATTAAATAATGAAATGATGTTTGACGGTTCTTCTATTGATGGTTTTGTCCGAATTGAAGAAAGTGATATGTTATTATATCCAGATTTAGGTACTTGGTTGATTTTCCCATGGGAAATAGGAAGTGAAAATGGGAAGGTTGCTCGTTTAATTTGTGATATTTATAATGCAGATGATACGCCCTTTGCTGGTGATCCACGTACAAATTTAAAACATGCTTTAAAGGAAATGGAAGAAATGGGCTTTACTGAGTTTAATTTAGGACCAGAACCTGAATTTTTCTTGTTTAAATTAGATGGAAATGGCAAACCAACACTTGAATTAAACGATAATGCTGGTTACTTTGATTTCGCTCCAACTGATTTAGGTGAAAATTGCCGTCGTGAAATAGTATTGCACCTTGAGGACTTAGGTTTTGAAATTGAAGCTAGTCATCATGAAGCAGCTCCTGGACAGCACGAAATTGATTGGAAGTACGCTGATGCTCTGGAAGCCTGTGATAATATTCAGACTTTTAAATTAATTGTCAAAACGGTTGCTCGTGAACATGGATTGCATGCAACCTTTATGCCTAAGCCTTTAGAAGGTGTAAGTGGTTCAGGAATGCATTTTAATATGTCTTTATTTAACGAAAACGGCAATGCCTTTTGTGACGAATCTGATGATTTAGGATTAAGTAAAGTTGCCTACCAATTTTTAGCTGGAACAATACATCATGCTTTAGCTTATACGGCAGTTTGTAATCCGACGGTCAACTCTTATAAAAGGTTGATTCCTGGTTATGAAGCTCCAGTTTATGTAGCTTGGAGCGCACGTAATCGCTCACCTCTGATTCGTGTACCAAGTTCTCGTGGTATGTCTACTCGAATTGAGTTACGTAGTGTTGACCCTAGTGCTAACCCTTATCTTGCATTGGCAGTCCTATTAAAATCAGGATTAGATGGAATTAAAAATGAAATGGTCCCTGCAGCACCCATTGATCGCAATATTTATCGTATGACTTCTGAAGAGCGTCATGAAAAAGGAATCATTGATTTACCAACAACGCTGCACAACGCTTTAAAATATTTGAGTCAAGATGAAATAGTTAAAGATGCACTTGGTTCACATATATATAACAGTTTTATTACATCGAAGAAAGTAGAATGGGCAGCTTATCGTGAACAAGTTTCTGAATGGGAACAAGAAAAATATATGACTTTATATTAAACAAATTACATTTGATGTTGGTAAGAACTTAAGTAGATGAAATTTTTTTAAAAAAAGAACAGCCAAATGGTTGTTCTTTTTTTACATTTTTAACACAATAAAGGTTATAAAAATAAATCAATGTTAGAACATGTAACATGAGGGTTAATTAATGATTGACAGCTGAAAAAAATATTGCTATTCTTAAAATGTAATAAGAGGAGGATTAAAATGAAAGAAAAAGAGCTAAGGCGTTCAATGGCCGTCTTTACAATAGGTACGGTTATGAAATTAACAGATTTAACCGCACGACAAATACGGTATTATGAAGAACAGAACTTAATACAACCTGAAAGAAACGAAGGTAACCGTAGAATGTTCTCTTTAAACGATGTTGATGCACTTCTCGAGATAAAAGACTATATAGCTGAAGGAATTAATATGGCTGGTATTAAACGTATCTATGAGCTCAAGAAATCAGGAGCACGCAAAAGTAATAAAAAAGAAAAAAATGATGCTACATTGACTGATGATGATGTCAGACGTATTCTTCATTCTGAATTTTTATCTATTAGTGGTTTTAACCCTAATAATAAAACACCTTTTGTTGATCCAGATCGGCACTATTAATTAAGCGAAAAAGTAGTAGAGCTATTAAATAGATTAAGTACGAACTTTTTAAAGTGAATGTTGGCTTTCAATTTCATAAAAATCTAAAAAAGCTATTGAGTCTGTTTGTATTATTTTTGTATCAAACCAGTTAAAATAAATTCTAGGAAAAGAGGAAAATAAAATGGATTCAATACTCGTGCTGTTTGAAAAACGTATCCGAGATAATAAAAGCTTGACTCCAAAAATGAGAGATATTCTTAAAGCAAGTTTAGAATTATTCTCTGGGAAGGGCTATTCAAATACCTCAACAAAAGATATCGCAACGGCAGCAAATGTAGCAGAAGGAACGATATTTAAACATTTTGGATCTAAAGAGAATTTATTATATGCTACGTTAATACCGCTTTTAAAACATACTTTAGCTCAAGAATGGAAAGAACAGTTAATAATAGTCAATCAAAATATAAAAAAATATCCTTTCCCTATTTTTTTAAGAGAAATAGTAGGCAATAAAGTGACCTATGCAGGGGATAATATTAAAGTTTTCAAAATTCTATATATGGAATTAATTTACCAAGAAAGTATGCGGAAAAACCTTTTAACGTTAATCCCGAAAGAGAATGTAAAAGCAATTAATGATATGCTTAACTATTATAAAAAAGAAAAACAAGTAATAGATATTCCGAATAAAGAATTGTTTCGATTTATAGCAGGTACATTGATGACTTTTGTTTTAACAAGTGAATTAATCCCCTCTACAGAGAAGGAAAAGACAAAAGAATTGGAAAATATGGTCAATTTTTTAATTAAAGGACTATCGCCCAAGAAACAACTTGACATTGATTGTGAATAGATTTATAGTATTAAAGTATATAAGTGAGTGATTGCTCACTTATAATCAGAGCGGAAGGTGTGAGATAGTAATGGCTTTTCTAGAAGTAAAAAAACTGAATAAACACTATCCAATTGGAGATGATAAACAATTCCATGCATTGAAGGATATCGACTTATCATTTGAAAAAGGTGAGTTAGTATCTATTATTGGAGAGTCAGGTAGTGGGAAATCAACGTTGATGAACCTTTTTGGTGGACTCGACTCAAAATTTACTGGAGAAATTCTAGTAGATGGAGAAAACATTAAACAATATACAGAAAATCAAATGGTTCAGTACCACAAAGAAAAAATAGGGTTTGTCTTTCAGAGCTTTAATCTCGTATCTCATTTATCGATTTTAGATAACGTTACATTGGCTATGACTTTGTCAAACGTGGACAAAGAAACTCGTATTGAAAGAGCAAAAACTATTTTGGATCAATTAGGATTAAATGATCAATATGAAAAGAAACCAAATCAGTTATCTGGAGGTCAGAAACAGCGTGTTGCGATAGCTAGAGCGCTAGTAAATGATCCAGACATTATTATTGCAGATGAACCAACAGGAGCTTTGGACTCGGAAACAAGTGAACAAGTACTTAATATTATCCAGCAAATCGCTGAAAGTGGAAAGCTTGTTATTCTTGTGACACACTCAGAACTTGTAGCAGAAAGGTCTAGCCGTGTTGTAACTATTGCAGACGGTGAAATCATCGATGATAAACAAAAAGGTTCATTAAAGGAAGTAGGAAATACCTTTACTTTACGTCCACTTAATGAAAAACAAAAAAATAAAAACTTATCCCTTTTCTCAGCCATACGTATGGCCCTTTTAAATATGAAAGAAAAGTTAGGGAGAAATGTCTTAATTGCATTAGGCGGAAGTATTGGAATTATGAGTATCGTCCTTATGTTATCTTTAGGAAAAGGAGTTAATGATTACTTAACAGAAACGATGAATGAAAATGTCAATCCTTTAGTCATTGAAGCCTCGATGACCGATGCAACAGAGTCTGAAGAGGCTAAAAAAGAACGAGAAGAAAAAGAAGGTAAAGAAAATAAAACCAATGAAGAAGTACCTACTTTACCCGGAGAAAATAGTGGTGGTAACCAAAGTACAGAAGTAGAATTCACCGGCCCACCAGGTACAGGAAGTAAAGTATCATTTGGAGAAGAAAATATTAAAGAACTTCAAGAGATTGACAATGTAAAAAATGTTACAAAAGGATTCACTTCATTCTCTTTTACTAAAAATGCCATTGAGTTCGAGAATGAAAGTTACACTTATATGAATTTTGGTACAGTATCGCCAGATATCACGCCTTCTAATATTATTTTTGGAGAATTACCTAAAAATAATGAAGTGTTAATTACAGAAGGGCTTGCGACAAGTATAAAGGATAATGCAGCTGATATGATTGGGGAAGAAGTTAACGTAAAGATTGATACTGGTGAGGATACGTTGGAAAGTACGTATACAATTAGTGGTATTTTTAATCCAGGAGATTCAGCAGGCCCGGCAGGTATTTTTGATTCTGTGTTTATGACTATGGAAACCTTTAAAAATTTGAATAAAGAAGCAGATAAAGAGATAGATGCAAATGTTCTTTATCTTACTTCTGAGTCTGAAGAATTTACGAAAGAAATTAAGGATCAGGTAAAAGAATTAGGTTATGCAGGTTCGTCTGCAGATATCTTGACCGATATCTTTAGCAAAATGTTAGATATTTTTACGTACATTCTGACAGGGGTAGCCGGAATTTCCTTACTAGTGTCTGCAATCATGATACTGACTGTTTTGTATATCAGCGTTGTAGAACGAACTCAAGAAATTGGTGTTATCAAGGCTATTGGTGGTCGTAAAAAAGATATCAGAAGAATTTTTGTTTCTGAATCATTTTTAATTGGATTATTTAGTGGAATACTTGGTGTTGGATTTGCTTTAGGATTCTCTTTTTTTGGAAATGTATTTATTGAAAGAACCTTTGATACAACAGTCCTTCATATGACTCCTACATTTGCAATAGCTGGAATTCTCGTTAGTGTTCTTATTAGTGTTCTTGCAGGTTTGCTGCCCGCAAATAAAGCAGCTAAATTAGATCCTGTAGAAGCATTAAGAAGAGGCTAGACGGCTATAAATAGATATTAAGGGTGTATAAATACAGTGTATTTGCTCAAAATTTACGATATACTTTAAATAATAGATAGATTTATGCTGTAATAAATTTATTTAATGGTCTGACGATAGCCTACATGATTTTATGTAGGCTATTATTTATGTATAAACATAATCTGAGTATACATAAATATGTAATAAGTAGTCTATATAAGATTTTATAAAAAAAGCACCCACAATTAAGTGAGTGCTTTTTTTAACCTAAATCAATTACGAACTAGTTTGCAATTGATTATTTAATTTTATACTAAAAATGTTGTTGCATTGATGTTTTTGTTACTTAATTTTCATGCTATTTACGTCTCAGGAGAGGTTCGAACTCCCGACCGTTCGCTTAGAAGGCGAATGCTCTATCCAGCTGAGCTACTGAGACATTTCTTAACAACAGAATTTATTATATGGGAAAATGAATAAAAAGTCAATACTATTTTGTATTTGTTTTATTTTATTTTATTTCATATATATAGCATACATATATATTTTTTTCACATGGTAATTTTTTAGCTATAAAAAATTTTTATTTTCGTTATTTATGAAACATGTGAAAAAGCATATTTTAAAAGTGTTACTCGATTAAATATAAAAATAAAACAAGCATGCTTTTTTATCTTATTGTGAAATTCGGTAGAAAATTAGAGACGAAAGAGTGTAGATAGTTGGTTTTATTGTATCTTGCCATTTCACAAGAAATACTATATGTAGTGTGAAAATAACTTGTGAATATAAGTGTTATCTATATATGGTATATGTTATGTTTGTAAAACCACTAAATTTTGTGTAAGATATTAGAAGTAGAAAGGAGTTACAGCTGCTACAAGAAGCGTAACTTCAATACCAATATTTTAATTCAAAGGGGTAATTATAATGGCTCATAACAGAATAATCATTTATTCAAAACCAAATTGTATGCAGTGTAACTTCACTAAAAAATATTTAGATGACAAAGGTGTGGACTACACGATAAAAGATATTTTTGAATCGGAAGTCGCACTAGAAGAAGTAAAAGAATTAGGCTTTACTTCTGTTCCAGTTATCTCAGTTGAAGGTAAAGAAGCATTCAATGGTTTTCGTCCCGATCTTCTAGATCAACTAGTATGAAAATTGTTTATATGTCTTTAACAGGACAAACTAGAAAGTTTGTTAAAAAGCTAGATATGGATTTGTTGGAGATCACTCCCACGAATCCTTATATTTTTATTAAGGAGCCATTTATAGTAGTTGTCCCGACATATGAAATTGAAGCAACTGAAATGATGAATGATTTTATTGAAACAGGAGATAATCTTTCGTATTTCAAAGGTGTAGTTGGTGGAGGAAATTTAAATTTCGGGAAATTATTTGTTTTTACAGCAAAAGATATAGCAAAAAAATACGATGTTCCTTTATTACATGCTTTTGAGTTTCAAGGAAATGAAGAAGATGTTCGAAAATTAAAGAAAGCGGTGAAAGAACTTGGATAAACCAGTATTATCAACCAAACCAAAAGATGTTACGTATTTTAAATTAAACAATGAATTAAATCGCCCCGTAAATGGAACTATTCCATTAAATAAAGATCGTGAAGCAGTCCGAGCTTACTTTTTGGAATTTGTTAATCCTAATACGGTTTTCTTTTATACATTAGATGAAAAATTAAATTACTTGATAAAAGAAGATTATATTGAAGAAGAATTTTTAAACCAATATGAGCGTGCATTTGTAAAAGAATTATTTGAAGATATTTATAGTCGTAAATTTCGTTTCCGCTCATTTATGTCTGCGTTTAAATTTTATACACAATATGCTTTGAAAACGAATGATGGAGAACGCTTCTTAGAGCGTTATGAAGATCGCATTGTTTTCAATGCTTTATATCTAGCTGGTGGAGATAAAGAAGTTGCGCGTACAATTGCTGACGAAATTATAAATCAACGTTATCAACCAGCAACACCAACTTTTTTAAATGCTGGGCGTAAAAGACGTGGCGAATTAGTTTCTTGTTTCCTTGTTCAAGCAACAGATGATATGAACAGCATCGGACGTGTGATAAATAGTGCATTGCAATTATCTCGTATCGGTGGAGGAGTAGGTGTTAATCTTTCAAACTTACGTGCTGCAGGAGATCCAATTAAACAAATTGAAAATGCTTCAAGTGGTGTTATACCAGTTATGAAGTTATTAGAAGATAGTTTTAGTTATTCTAACCAATTAGGTCAACGTAACGGTGCTGGAGCAGTATATTTAAATGTGTTTCATCCAGATATTGTTTCTTTCTTATCGACTAAAAAAGAAAATGCTGATGAAAAAATTCGAGTTAAAACATTATCACTTGGCTTAGTTGTACCGGATAAGTTCTACGAACTAGCTGCTCATGATGAGCAAATGTACTTATTTAGTCCATATGATGTTGAGCGTATTTACAACAGACCATTTGCTTATGTGGATATCACAAAAGAGTATGAAAATATGGTGAACAACGAAGAAATACGTAAATCAAAAATTAGTGCACGTGAACTAGAAAATGAAATATCGAAGTTACAACAAGAATCGGGCTATCCTTATATTGTCAATATCGATACAGCAAATCGAGAAAATCCAGTTTATGGAACCATTACGATGAGTAATTTATGTAGTGAAATCCTACAGATTCAAGAACCATCACTAATTAATGATGATCAAACTTATGAAACACTAGGAACGGACATTAGTTGTAATTTAGGTTCTACAAATATCGTTAATTTAATGAAAACGACTAATTTTGGTCAATCTGTTGATGCGATGGTTCGTGCATTAACGATGGTAACAGATCAATCTAGCATCGCTGCAGTCCCTTCTGTTAAAAATGGGAATGATAAGTATCATACTATCGGACTTGGTGCTATGGGGCTGCATACGTTCTTAGCTTTAAATCAAATAGAATATGGGTCACCTGAGTCAGTTGAATTTACTGATGTCTATTTTATGATGCTAAACTATTATACGTTGCAATCTAGTAATAGAATTGCAAGAGAACGTCAAAAAACGTTCCATAATTTTGAGAAGTCCTCTTATGCAACTGGGGAGTATTTTGATAAATATATTAAAAATGATCACACATTTGATAGTGAAAAAGTTGAAAGTTTATTTAAAAACTTATCTATTCCGACAAAAGAAGATTGGCTAAATCTTAAAAATACTATCATGACTGATGGTTTGTATCATCAAAATCGTTTAGCTGTGGCTCCAACAGGATCAATTAGTTATGTGAATGAAACCTCAGCAAGTTTACACCCAATCACTCGTCTGATTGAAGAACGTGAAGAAAAGAAAACAGGAAAAACATACTATCCTGCACCATTCTTATCCAATGAGACGTTACCTTATTATAAATCTGCTTACGATATTGATATGCGCCGTGTTATCGATGTATATGCAGCTGCTCAAAAACACATTGATCAAGGGATGAGCCTAACTTTATTTATGCGTTCGGATATTCCAGAAGGTCTGTACGAATGGAAAGAGGGACGTACGACAAAGCAAACAACTCGTGATTTAAATATTTTACGTCACTACGCTTGGCGCAAAGGGATTAAATCCCTTTACTACGTACGTACTTTTACAGAGAACTCAGAAGAGATAGGATCAAATGACTGCGAAAACTGTAGTATTTAAGAGGAGTGAATAAAACGATGATAAATAGATACGATGCAATAAACTGGAACAATATTGAAGATATGATTGATAAACTAACATGGGAAAAACTAGTTGAACAATTTTGGACAGATACAAGAATCCCACTATCGAATGATTTGGGTGATTGGGCACGTTTGCCACAAAATGAAAAAGATATGTTAGCTAAAGTACTTGGAGGTTTGACACTTTTAGATACGTTGCAATCACAAGATGGAGTAGAATCATTAAAAGATTCTATTCGGACTCAACATGAAGAAGCTGTTTATAATAACATTCAATTCATGGAATCGATGCATGCTAAAAGTTACAGTGCTATCTTTAGTACACTAAACTCTAAATCAGAGATTGAAAATCTGTTCCAATGGATCAATACCGATGAATTATTGCAAGAAAAAGCAGAAATTATAAACGGTATTTATAAAGAAGGAACTGCTTTACAACGCAAAGTGGCGAGTGTGATGTTGGAATCATTTCTGTTCTACTCAGGTTTTTTTGCACCACTGCATTATTTAGGCAACAACAAATTGCATAATGTAGCGGAAATTATAAAATTAATCTTACGTGATGAGTCTGTTCACGGCACGTATATTGGATACAAGTTCCAAATAGGCTACAATCAATTAGGTAGTGAAGAACAAGAAGAATTAAAAAACTGGACATACGAACTATTATTTCGATTGTACCAAAATGAAGTGAAATATGCGGAGGATTTGTATGATGAAATCGGATGGACAGAACGGGTGAAAGTATTTTTACGCTACAATGCTAATAAAGCTCTACAAAACTTAGGCTTTGACCCTTTATTTCCCGATACAGCTAACGATGTTGATCCAGTAATCATGAATGGCATTTCTACTGGTACTTCTAATCACGATTTCTTTTCACAAGTAGGAAATGGTTATTTAGTAGGGATGGTTGAATCGATGGAAAATGATGACTATGAAAAGTGGACAAATTAATTAGATAAAACGAAAAAAATGAGTGAGACATAAAGTATTTAGACTTAAATCACACTTCACCAAAAAAACGTAAGATAGTCACCAATAGTAGAGTGTTATTCGTGAAGCGGACGTTAGGTTTGTTTTTTTAAGCACAATCTAGAATGAAAATTTGAATAAATGAAAGAGACTGGGAAAAAAATCCCAGTCTCTTTTATTTTTTAAATATAAATGTTATTAAGATGAATCCTTACGATTAGCTACATCACTAATTCTTCATACTCTTCTTTTTTAAATAGTAAGAATAGCAAGATGCTTCAAAGGATATAATTTTATATAAAATGAGATATAAGGTACAATAATATTAAAATAGGGTGATAAAATAATTGAGTCCTAAATAATTAATTATTCAATTTAATGTTCATTTTTAATTAAAAAATGGGAGTCAAGTATGTTGTAAATGACTGTAAATCTATATAAAGTAGGAGGGATAAAATGAAAAAAATGAGTTTCTTACTTGTTTTAGCATTTATATTATCAGGCTGCAATTTTATAAACAGTAATGATGCTAATAAAAATTCTTCATCTACGGAAAGCCAATCTCAAACTCGCTCAGACATAAGGTTGCTCTCAGATGGAAATGAGGTTCAAAAAAAACCACAAAAAGAAAAGGAACTTCTTACATTTGTTCCTCAATTAGATGAAATAAATCAAGGCTTAACGACTGAAAATGATAGAGCGCTTTCGGACATGCAAAAATTTGTTAAAGAAAATCAAGATATGGGTTTTGAAAATGATGTAACAATTGTCTATAGTGGTCAAACGTTTGGAGAATCTCCAAATTTAGCTGGTGTCTTCTTAATCATTAACCGCACTGAAGACCCGTTAGAAAACATGCAATTTACCTATACATTTGGTGGCGTTGATAAAATTCTTATTTTTGATCAAAAACCTTTTCATTTAACGACAGAACGATTTGGAGTATTACAACCGAATACGGTTATGCCACTGTATTTTGTTGTTAAACCAGAAAATGAAAAAGAGCTTAAAGAAATAGGTAACGAACAAGTTATCGAAAAAGTTGAATCATTTAACTATGATATAGCTAATAAAAATGCGAATCAAACTATCTCTGAAGATAAAGAATCTTCAACTAATGGTTTAACCTTTAAGTTGCCCAAACAAAATAGTGATAAAGGTCAAACAGTTGAAAACAATCCGATAATGTCAAAACTAAAAAAAATAGTTGATGAAACAGAAAATTTAGGATTTGAAAATGATGTTACCGTACTGCATTCCAAACTTTCTGAAAAAAATGAAAACGATACCGCCGCTTATTTTTTTGTTATCAATAGAACACCTATTGGTATGAAAGATATTCGGTTTAATTTTAACTATGGTGATGCTGAAGGGAATATGGTGTGGGAAAATGCACCTTATTATATGTCTAGCGAAGTATTTGGTATATCAGAACCTATGACGGTGATTCCATTTACTCTTACAGTTCCTAAAGAAAAAGAAGACTTATTTTTTTCTATTACAGAAGGAAATGTAAAAACAAGGATAGACAATTTCAACTATAATGAAGCCAAATAAATAAGGAGGGAAGCATCATGGAAAAGTTAATGCTAATAGTAGGTATTTCATTAATTATGAGTGGATGTAATTTAGCTGGAGAAAACAACACAGATTCCTCAAATAGTTCGGTAGTATCTTCTATCACAAAAGAAGGCTTTGAAGAAAGTGCCATCGAATCGGCATCTTCTAGTATGGAATCAAAGCAGTCAAGCGCTGATACGACAACGGATTCTTCTGAACCAGGCGGAGCTGGAACAGGTGGTATTGTGGAGAATTCTGAAAAGAATGATTCAAATATATTAGACATAACGACCGACGAAATACCCTTAGTTCCACAGAAATCTGATATTGAAAATGGATTTACATTAGAAAGTGATCCTGTTTTACAAGAAGTTGAAGAGAGAATGAGACAGGCCGAAAAAATTGGTATTCCCAATGATGTCGCTATACATTTTACTGGTATGACCTTAAATGAATCTGGAAAAACGCAAGCAATTTTTATTTTAGTTAATTTAACAAATAGGACAATGAAAAATATAAATATGACAATTAGCTTTAGTAATACTGTAGATGAAGTTATTCTAGATAAAGCAACATTTGTTCTTTCGGAAGATAGGTTCGGTATATTTAAACCTAACACGGCAATGCCAGTTTATATTGACATACCAAAAGAGACAGAAGAAATTTTCAATGATTTAAAGGATTTTAATGAGATGATTTATACTATTGATTCGTTTGATTATGAAGAAATTTAGCAGAGCTCGTATTTTTGAAAAGGGAACTCTAAAAGGAAAATAAAGTGAGAATAAACCTACTAATAAGTTTCTGTATGAATTCACTGATACTTATTTTTATAAACGCCAACGTTAGAAATTTAATTAAAAAATAGCTTTACAAATAATTAGGGTGAGTCTAGTACCTGCATAGAGTAGGAGCTGAGTAATTGTGTTATCTTTTGATAAAAAAGATTGGTTTACCATACCCAATATACTATCTTTAATTAGATTAATGTTAATTCCAATTTTTAGTATAATTTATTTAAATGCAACACAGCCATGGCAATACTATTTGGCTGCATTTATCATTTTATTATCTGGACTAACAGACTTACTAGATGGATGGATAGCCAGAAAATATCATCAGATTACTGAACTAGGTAAATTATTAGATCCGGTAGCAGATAAGCTAACGCAAGCAGTAGTTGTGTTTTGTTTAACCAGACAATTTAATTGGATGAGAATTATTGTCGTGTTATTCCTAGTGAAAGAATTATTTATGATGATTAATAACCTTATCCTTTTACGTAAAGGAAAAAAATTAGATGGGGCTAAGTGGTATGGAAAGATAGCGACAGCAATTTTTTATATCTGTATCATTTTTTTAATTGCCTTTCCATTTATTTCTGATTTGATAGCTAGTATATTGATAATAATAATAGGCTTGTTTTTACTGTTGTCTTTCTTTTTATATGGTAAAATTTTTATAAAAATGTATAAAGAATAGAGTGAAAATAATATCAATCAAGTAAAGCGTTAAAATTGCAATGTAAGGGTTTTTTTGGTACTATAACAGTGAAAAGAAGGACAAGGTACAATGTCTTCTTTTCTAGAGTAGCTTCTAGACTCTAGTATTATTCAATGGTCCTCTTTAAGTGAAAGTTTGGATCATTGGAAAAAATTTCATAATGTGGCGAAGTTCCTTAGACCGAATAAGTCAATAAGAGATAAAGTAGTATGGGACAAGAAGATAACATCTCATGCGATTAAACCAATCAATAGCATTAAAGGGACTAGCTACAAAATGAAAGGGAAGGCTCATTTTTTGGGCCTTTCTTTTTGTTTAAAAATAATTTTACAGTATATCATAAAAGAATACCGCTAAAACTATTTTTAAAAGTATATTTATTAATGAAACCCGTATTTAACCATAGTCTTAAGGAGAAATTATTCGTTTATTTCATTTCAATGAGAAATGTGGTATGATAGATAAGCAAACGATTTAAGATGCGGGTAACGTTCTTCAAGAACGAAAGAAATGAGGGGATTTATGTGGAAGACAAAATAACCAAAGAAATTCAATCGTTAGTTGAGGTTGAGTTACGAAAAGGAGCTAGCAAATCAAGAATTGCGACTCTTTTGGGAGTGCCATATGATGAAGCAAATGAAATTATTGATGAAATTAAAGCTTCTTTCAGACCAGACTTAGGTGATAAAATCATCTTTTTATTTAGAGATGAAAAAATGGCAGGAACTATTGTAAAATTATTAAATAATAGTGCTGTTGTTGAGATCTACTGGGAAAAATCATCTGAAAAGATGAAAGATATCATGGAATCTAAAACAATTGTCAATTTTAAAGATATTGTCGAATTTATTCATAATTAAAAACAATTAAATAAATAGTTTTAAAAAGATTGGGATATTTTTCTCAGTCTTTTTTTTGTTCGCAAAAATATATTTTTTGAAAATACAATAATATCAAATGAATTATGCCTAACATACAAAAGTGTATTAAAATTATTTATGAAAGAGTTCATGTCTTAACGCTATGTACTAGGCTTTAGTCGTGTTTTTATTTAAATGGATATACGGGAGTAAGTAATCGAATTAATTTTTTTCTTGACAGTTATCATTTTTAATAATATAGTTTGATAGTCAAATAGTTTGATGTTCAAAGTAATATATTGGTAGGTAAAATAAAGGAACGGAGGAGTTGATGTGGACAAAGCATTGGAGCATGAAATAAATGCTTACTTGATTACGATATTTAACGAAATTATAATGATTGAAGAAAATGCCCTTCAAGGTAGTACGTTTAAAGATATTTCAATAAAAGAAATGCATACAATTGAAGCTATCGGAATGGATCGCATTAATACAACTTCAGAAGTTGCAAAAAAGTTAGCCATTACTGCAGGGACACTAACCGTTTCGGTTAATAATCTTGTTAAAAAAGGATATGTTGAACGGATCAGAAGTGAAAAAGATCGTAGAGTTGTTAAACTAGGTCTTACAAACAAAGGTAGACTACTTTATCGAGTACATGATAAATTTCATCGTAACATGGTCAATGAAACTATTACTGGAATGCAAGAAAAAGAGGCTGAAACATTAATTAAAGGTTTAAGAAATCTGCATAGTTTTCTGGACGAAATAAAAAATAATTTATAAGAACAGAGTTGAACTGGATGCAAGCAAAAATTATTGGTACCGGAAGTTATGTTCCAAAAAAAGTAGTTTCTAATAGATTGTTGGAAACTATGATGGATACGAGTGATGAATGGATTAAAACGAGAACAGGAATTGAAAATCGACGAATAAGCGAAACTGAAAATACATCAGTTTTATGTGGAAAGGCAGCTCTAAATGTTTTAGGAAAAGCTACTATTTCAGCTGATAAAGTTGATTTAATTATTGTTGCAACAATGTCTCCTGATTATTTAAGTCCTTCAACAGCTTGTTTGGTACAAGATTATATCGGAGCAAGTAAAAGTATGGCTTTTGATGTAAGTGCAGCTTGTTCAGGTTTCATCTATGCGTTATCCGTTGCTGAAAAAATGTTAAGTAGTGGTAAATTTCACTATGCTTTAGTCTTGGGTGGCGAAGTAATGTCTAAAATCATAGACTGGGATGATCGTGGTACGGCTGTTTTATTTGGAGATGGTGCTGGCGGTGTATTGCTAGAGAACACCTCTTCGCAAGGCAGTTTTATAGCAGAAGATATTCATTCTGACGGTAGTCGCGGTTTAGCTTTAACAACTGGTGCATTACCTGTTTCTAATCCTTATAGTCAAAATGAAAAAAATCCAGCAGATATCCACTTGAAAATGGAAGGTAGAGCAATATTTGATTTTGCAATACGCAGCGTACCAAAAAGTATCAAAGCGGTTGTTGAAACTGCAGGGATTGATTTATCAGATGTCGAACGGATTTTACCACATCAAGCCAATTCTCGTATTATCCAAGCCATTGCTAAAAAATTAAAAATACCATTTGAACAATTTGCTTTAAATATTTCCAATTACGGAAATACTTCTGCAGCTAGTATTCCAATTTTATTTGATGAACTCGTTTCATCAGGTGACTTGGTTCTGGGAACAGGTAAAAAAATTATATTAACTGGATTTGGTGGAGGACTCACTTGGGGTTCAATACTAATCCGAATTTAATAAAAAGAAATAAGTAGTTGGCCTAAGCTATAAAATTAAGCAAAAAAATTATATTATATGGAGGAAACAAAAATGACATTCGAAAAAATTCAAGCAATTATCGTGGACCAATTAGACAAAGAGGAAGAAGAAGTACAATTAGCGACCAATTTCCGTGAGGACTTAGAAGCAGATAGTTTAGATTTATTCCAAATTATTAATGATATTGAAGATGAATTTGATATCAAAATTGAATCAGAAGAAGGTTTAAACACCGTTCAAGATATCGCAACATTTGTAGAAGCTGAATTAGCTAAAAAATAAGTAGAAACAATGAGAAAGTAGGAATCCTGTATGCAAGCTGAATTAATCGAAAAACTTGGTATTAAATATCCTATTATCCAAGGTGCAATGTCTTGGGTTGCAGACCCAAGTCTAGTAAGTGCAGTATCAAATGCAGGTGGATTAGGTGTTTTAGCTTGTGGACATGCTGACGTAGAGACTGTTCGTGGATTAATCGCTGAAACAAAAAAATTAACAGATAAACCTTTTGGTATAAATGTTTTACTTCTTTCACCTCACGTAGATGGAGTTGTAAAATTAGTCTGCGAAGAGAAGATAAGAGTCGTTACAACAGGTGCGGGTAGTCCAGGAAGATACATGGAACAATTCAAAGCTGCTGGCACTGTTGTGATCCCTGTAGTAGCTTCTGTTGCTTTAGCTAGAAGAATGCAACAAGAAGGTGCAGATGCTGTTATCTGTGAAGGAATGGAAGCAGGCGGTCATATCGGTAAAACAACGACTATGAATCTTGTTCCCCAAGTGGTTGATCAGGTCTCTATACCAGTTATTGCAGCTGGTGGTATTGCAGATGGACGTGGAGTAGCAGCTGTTATGGCTTTAGGTGCTTCTGCAGCTCAGCTAGGTACAAGATTTGTTGTTGCTTATGAGTGTAATGCTCATAGAAACTTTAAAGATTTTATCTTAAAAGCAAAAGATATTGATACTGTCGTAACCGGATTGATTACAGGACATCCAGTAAGAGTATTGCGGAATAAACTAACAAGAGAATACTTAAAAGTAGAAAAATCTATTACAAGTGATGAAAAACCGGACCTTTCTCTTTTAGAAGCATTAGGAAAAGGCGCTTTGAAAAAGGCTGTAGTAGATGGCGATAAAGTTAGTGGCTCATTTATGTCTGGACAAAGTGCTGGACTAGTCAAAAAAGAGCAAAGCTGTGAGGAAATCATTCATGAATTAATGGATGAATACAAAATAGTTGTAGAAAAACAAGCGGGCCTATTGGGTCTTTTAAATAAGTAATGCTTTATTAATGAAAATATCAGAAAGCTGAAAGAAGTTCCTATTGGCTTCCAAGGATTTCTGGTATTTTTTTAAATGAAAGAATAGCTAAATAATAACTTAGTTTAATTTTTTTATAATAAGCTTAATAGTTAGGAGTCATACAAATGAAGATTGCTTTTGTATACAGTGGTCAAGGTGCCCAATATTCAGGAATGGGCCAAGATCTTTATGAAGAGTATGAAGTAGTTAGAACTGTATTTGATGAAGCTAGTACAGCCTTACATATGGATGTAGCGGCTCTTTGTTTTGAAGAAAACGACTTACTCAATAAAACAACCTATACACAACCAGCTATCTTAACTCTTAGTCTAGCAATAGATGCTTTGTTAAGGGAAAAAGGGATAGTGCCAGAAGTGGTGGCGGGTCTTAGTCTTGGAGAGTACAGTGCTTTTGTCAAAGCTGAGGTATTAGATTTCCAAACAGCAGTCAAACTAGTTAAAAAAAGAGGACAGTATATGACAGAAGCTGTTCCGGAAGGTCTAGGCGCTATGAGTGCGGTAATGGGATTAGATCGCGCTAGTATTATCGAAGCCTGTGAAGAAGCCAGTAATTTAGGCGTTGTTTCCCCTGCAAACTATAACATGCCTGGTCAAATTGTCATTGCTGGTCTAGAAGAGGCAGTCGAAAAAGCTGGAGAACTTTTATTAGAAAAAGGCGCTAAACGAGTTGTTCCACTACAAGTAAGTGGACCATTTCATACCTCTTTACTTGCTCCGGCAGCAGAACAATTGGCGAAAGAAATTGAACACATAACAATTAATGAACCGACATTAACAATCGTTAGCAATACAACGGCTAAAGAATTTTCATCTAAAGAAGAAATTGCCGAAATTATGGTCAAGCAAGTTATGTCCCCAGTTTATTGGGAAGACAGTGTTAGAAAAATGATTGATTTAGGCGTAGACACGTTTATTGAAGTTGGTCCAGGTAAAACATTGAGTAGTTTTATTAAAAAAATTGATAAATCTGTGACGACTATGAATGTTGAAAATAAAATATCTTTAGAAAAAACACTAACTAAATTAACGACACTATAAAATGACTGGAATTGTTCAAAGCAGTGCAGTCATTATCTTTTAAAAAAGGAATGAGCATATGACGACAGAAAATAAAACAGTTATTGTTACTGGTAGTTCAAGAGGAATAGGTAAAGCAATTGCCATAGCTTTTGCAAAAACAGGTGCGAACATTGTATTAAATGGTCGTAATCCTATCCCCGCCGAATTAATTACAGAAATCGAATCTTATGGAGCAAAAGTTCATACCATTTTAGGAGATATGAGTGATTTTGATAAAGCGAAACAGTTGATTGACGAAACCAAAGAAGTTTTTGGTAGTGTTGATGTTTTAGTAAACAATGCAGGAATCACCAATGATAAACTTTTGATGCGTATGTCTGAGGATGATTTTGATCAAACTCTTTCAGTCAATCTAAAAGGAACATTTAATACTATCCGTCACGCAACAAAAGTTATGTTAAAGCAACGAAGTGGTACGATTATCAATATGTCTAGTGTAGTTGGTTTAGTAGGAAACGTTGGTCAAGCCAACTATGCTGCCAGCAAAGCAGGTGTTATTGGTTTAACAAAATCAGCTGCTAGAGAATTAGCTGCTAGAGGAATCACAGTTAATGCTATCGCGCCAGGTTTTATTGAAACAGAAATGACAGATGTACTATCAGATAAAATGAAAGAATTAGCAGTAGGGCAAGTTCCGTTAAAACGTTTTGGGAATGTCGATGATGTTGCTCGTGTAGCAGTATTTTTAAGTGAAAATAACTATATTACCGGTCAAGTAATCAATGTTGACGGTGGTATGGTAATGAATGGTTAGAAAAGGAGACTTTATAATGACAAATCGTGTAGTAATTACAGGAATGGGTGCAGTTACCCCTTTAGGCAATTCAGTTAATGAATTTTGGGAAGGGTTAAAAGTAGGTAAAAATGGCATTGGACCAATTACGAAATTTGATGCAACTGAAACAGGGATAAGTGTTGCTGGCGAATTAAAAGATTTTGATCCAACAAATTATATGCCTCGCAAAATCGCTAAAAGAATGGATGAATTTTCTAAATACGGTGTTGCTGCAGCTGTCCAAGCTGTTGAGATGAGTGGAATTGATACAGAAAAAACGGATATGGATCGTTTTGGAGTAATTGTAGGTTCTGGTATTGGTGGATTAAATGCGATGCAAGAACAAATTATAAAAATGCACGATAAAGGACCGCAACGTGTGGCGCCACTTTTCGTTCCAATGGCAATAGGCAACATGGTTGCAGGTAATATTTCAATTGCAATTGGCACAAAAGGGATTAATACTTCTATTGTGACAGCTTGTGCTTCAGGAAATAACTCTATTGGAGAAGCGTATCGTAATATTAAACATGGCTATTCGGATGTTATTTTAGCAGGCGGAGCAGAAGGAACAGTTGATGAGATTGGTATTTCTGGTTTTGCTGCATTAACGGCGCTTTCTACTAGTACAGATCCAGATCGTGCATCTATTCCATTTGACAAAGAACGTACTGGTTTTGTAATGGGTGAAGGAGCAGGAGTTGTGATGCTAGAAAGCCTAGACCATGCATTAGAAAGAAAAGCAACAATCTACGGTGAAATTGTAGGATATGGTTCGACCGGAGATGGTTATCATATGACTGCACCAACACCTGATGGTAGTGGAGCTGGAAAAGCGATGCTCAATGCAATGGAAGAAGCAGGTATTACACCAGAGACTGTTGGCTATATCAATGCTCATGGAACAAGTACACCAGCAAACGATTCTGCTGAAACAATGGCGATTAAATATGCATTCGGCGAAGAATTAGCTAAAAAAGTTGCGATTTCAAGTACTAAAAGTATGACAGGGCATTTATTAGGTGCTGCTGGTGCAATTGAAGCAATCGCATGTATCAAGGCACTTCAAGAAGGTTTCTTACCTCCAACAATCGGCCTGAAAGTCCAAGATGAAGCATGTGAGTTGGATTATATACCAGGAGTAGGTAGAAAGACTGAAACGAAGTATGCTTTAAATAACTCATTAGGATTCGGTGGCCATAATGCTGTCACTTGTTTCAAAAAATGGGAGGGGCAATAATGGATTTTAATCAAGTCAAAGAAATACTTGCATTAGTGGATCAATCAGATTTAACAGAATTTGATTTACAAATGGATAATGTTTCAATGCGAATGAGCAAAAATACAAATCCTATGCAAAGCACAACTCATTCGGCTGACTTTAGTCAGTTAAGTGAAGCTACATCTGTTAAAAAAAAGACGTCTATTAACTCAGAAGCTTCCCTTCAAAAAGAGGAAGCAATTATTTCTAATGAACCTGAGACAGAACTAGTAAAAGAAGGCAACGTTATTTCCTCACCGTTAGTTGGAGTTACCTATATGTCTTCTGGTCCAGAACAGCCAGTTTTCAAGAAAGTCGGCGATCCGGTTATAGTTGGAGATATCCTTTGTATCATCGAAGCAATGAAATTGATGAATGAAGTCAAAAGTGAATTTGAAGGTACAATTGCAGAAATTTATGTAGCAGATGAGCAAGTAGTTGAATACAATCAACCACTTTTCAGAATTATATAGGAGGAATATAAAACATGACTAAAATGAATATTGCAGAAATCCAAGCTTTAATTCCGAACCGTTACCCAATCTATTTTATTGACCGTGTAGATGAAATGGAGCCAGGTAAGCACGTTACAGCATTAAAAAATGTGACAATTAATGAAGAAATTTTTCAAGGACATTTCCCAGGAGAGCCCGTTTTACCTGGAGTGTATATTTTAGAAGCATTGGCACAAGCCGGCTCTATTCCCTTGTTAACGCTGGATAGATTTAAAGGTCAAACAGCTTACTTAGGTGGAATGAATAAAGTGAAATTCCGTAAAAAAGTTGTTCCTGGTGATCAACTAATGCTGGTTGTAGATATTGTTAAATTAAAAGACTATGCAGGTATCGGTAAAGGCGTAGCATACGTTGATGGAAAAAAAGTTTGTGAAGCTGAATTAACCTTCATAATTGGAAGATAAGGTATGTTTAAAAAAATATTAATAGCGAACCGTGGTGAAATAGCCGTTCGGATCATTAGAGCTTGTCGCGAACTCGGTATTCAAACAGTAGCTGTTTATTCAGAAGCCGACCGTGATGCTTTGCATATGCAATTGGCTGACGAGGCTATTTGTATAGGACCAGCAAAAGCTACAGATTCTTATCTTAACATGCAAAGTATTTTAAGTGCTGCAGATGTAACCAACTCACAGGCTATTCATCCAGGATTTGGTTTCCTGTCAGAAAACAGTACATTTGCTATGATGTGTAAAGAAATGAATGTTGTTTTTATTGGCCCAGATTCTGAAACCATTGAACAAATGGGAAATAAATCTAATGCGAGAGATCTAATGATTCAAGCAGGCGTACCAGTTATTCCTGGAAGTGAAGGTTTTATCACCGATACTGATAAAGCAAAAGAACTTGCAGACGAATTAGGTTATCCAGTTATGTTGAAAGCTGCTGCTGGAGGCGGTGGAAAAGGGATAAGAAAAGTTTATAAAAGTGCTGAACTAAATGCTGCTTTTAATAGTGCTAAGAGTGAAGCTAAAGCTGCTTTTGGAGACGATCGTATGTACATGGAAAAAATAATTGAACATGCACGTCATATTGAAGTTCAAATACTAGCTGATCACCATGGAAATGTTATTCATCTAGGAGAGAGAGACTGTTCATTACAACGCAATAATCAAAAAGTTATTGAAGAATCTCCTTCCGTTGCAATCAGTGAACAACAACGTAAATATTTAGGTGAGACGGCTGTACGTGCCGCAAAATTTGTGGGCTATAAAAATGCTGGAACAATTGAATTTTTATTGGATCAAACTGGTCATTTTTACTTTATGGAGATGAACACACGTATCCAGGTAGAACATCCAGTTACTGAAATGGCAACAGAAATTGATATTGTCAAAGAACAACTGACCATTGCTAGCGGTCATAAACTGACCATTAAACAAAAAAATGTGAAAATTACGGGTCATACAATCGAATGCCGTATAAATGCTGAAAATCCAGCATTTAATTTTGCACCCTCACCAGGTAAAATCACTTATTTAATGATGCCGAGTGGTGGGAATGGTTTAAGAATAGAAAGCGCCATGTTCGCAGGGTACGTCATTCCACCTTACTATGACGCGATGGTAGCTAAAATTATAACTAAAGGTGCTGATCGTACTGAAGCCATTGCAAAAATGAAGCGTGCTTTAGGTGAGCTTGTTATCAAAGGGATTATAAGCAATCAATTCTTCCAAGAGGACTTATTGACAGATGAACGTTTTGTCAGTGGGTCATATGATACTAGTTTCCTGCAAGACACATTTCTTAAAGACTGGAAACCACGTATCGAATAATAATTGATAAGTGCATAAAGAGGTGAGAAAGTGAAACTGTTTAAAAAAAGAGCTTTTATCCCTATTACTAAAAGTTCACAGCTAGAAGATGAAAAAGACGCTCCAAAAATTCCAGAAGGAATGTTTACGCAATGCCCGAATTGTAAACGATCGATTTACGGCAAAGATTTAGGCTCAGAAAAGATATGCCCAAAATGTGGGTATACTTTTAGAATAGATGCTAAGAAAAGGATCCAATTAACAGTAGATGAAGGGACTTTTGAAGAATGGAATTTAGATATTGCTTTTAAAAATCCTCTTGAATTTCCAGGTTATAAAGAAAAAATTACTACTGTACAAGCGAAAACTAAATTACATGAAGCTGTTGTAACGGGTAAGGCTTGTATTGAAGGAAATGAAACAGCAATCTGTGTAATGGATTCTAGTTTTATTATGGGTAGCATGGGCAGTGTTGTAGGCGAAAAAATTACTAGAACACTGGAACGTGCACTGGAAGAAAAATTACCTATTATTATTTTTACAGCTTCAGGTGGTGCTCGTATGCAAGAAGGAATTCTATCTCTAATGCAAATGGCTAAAATCAGTGCTGCAGTAGCACGTCACAGTAATGAAAGTCTATTGTACATTACTGTATTAACCGATCCGACAACTGGTGGAGTCACTGCCAGTTTTGCTATGCAAGGAGATATTATTTTGTCAGAGCCTAGAGCGCTAGTGGGTTTTGCGGGTAGACGTGTCATTGAGCAAACCATTAAAGAAACCTTACCAGATGATTTTCAATTAGCGGAGTCCGTGTTGAAAAATGGGTTTATTGATAAAATTGTTCCAAGAGTAGAGCTCAAAGAAACTTTAGGTCTTCTTTTAAAACTTCATCAATAAAATCAACTATCGGAAAGAGAATTTGTATATAAGAAGGTGAAACAATTGAGTGAAGCAAGTGAAATTGTTGTTCTATCTAGGAAAACATCTCGATTGACAGCTTTAGAAATATTTGAAGAAATTTTCGAGAATTTCATAGAATTTCATGGGGATCGTTCATTTCGTGATGATAAGGCCATTGTGGGTGGAGTCGCGACTCTAAATGGACAACCTGTTACAGTTATTGGCAATCAAAAAGGTCATGAATTAACGGAAAATATCGAACGTAATTTTGGATCTCCTCATCCTGAGGGGTATCGAAAAGCACTGCGCTTAATGAAACAAGCAGAAAAATTTCAAAGACCAATCGTAACGTTTATTAATACTTCAGGCGCTTATTGTGGTGTGGAAGCAGAAGAACGTGGCCAAGGCGAGGCGCTTGCTCGAAACTTAATGGAAATGAGTCAGTTAAAAGTTCCAATTATTTCTATTATTATCGGAGAAGGTGGCAGTGGCGGAGCACTTGCACTTGCAGTGGGGAATCAAGTATGGATGATGGAACATACAATGTATTCTATTCTTTCACCAGAAGGGTTCTCTTCTATTTTGTGGAAAGATGCTTCCAAGGCTGATGAGGCTGCCGAAATAATGAAACTAACAGCTGCAGATTTATTGGGATTAGCTATCATTGACCAGATTATTCCAGAGACTGATCAAAACCGATTACTGGAAAATGATACAATACTACAAAATCTAAAAGCCGAATTAATAAAAACGCTAGGTGATTTAACCGTTAAATCATCCAGTCAGTTAGTAGAAGAAAGATACCAACGTTTCAGAAAATATTAAAAAGAAATGCAGCTCACTTAATGGCTGAACTCACTTTAAAAAATTTAATTTTTTAAAGTGAGTTCGCCAAGTTAATGGAGCTGTTTTTTTAGATTAACAACTGATAGAAGTGAATGGAAAATAAATAATGTGTAGACCATTTCAACCTATGTTACACTGAAACAAAGCTATAAATAGAGCTATGAAAGAAGAATGGGTGAAAGATATGGGTGAAAAAATCGAATTCCCTAACAATTATGAGGCGTACATTAATAAAGGTCTTAAATATGTTGATTTAGGGGATATGAAAGAAGCAGAAACTTGTTTCGAAAAAGCTTATGCAATTAAGCAAGAACCAAAAATAAATGCGCTTTATGCTACTACACTGTATCAAAATGGAGAATATAAAAAAGCAAAAGCCATAACAGATGAAGAAATAGATTATTACAACAGTGAAGACAATTTGACAGCCTTTTATGTATCTATTTTAATCAAAGGACATTATTTTATCCAAGCTGAAAAAATAGTAAAAAGTAAACTAGCTCAAAATAAGAAAGATGCTTCTAAATGGCATTCTTTATCTAAAAGTATAGAAAAAGAAAAAGAACAAGTACAGTTGCAAAATGAAAAAAAATATGAAGCAATCTTAAAAAATGTATTTTCAATGGGAAATCAATCGTTCGAAATTCAAGCACGTACAATAAAAGAAGTAAATCAGTTACCTTTACCGCTGTTTATAAAAGCAGCAACAACTTTACTAAGTAATCCATTTGTTAATGGAATTGCAAAGACGACTGTGCTGGAATATCTTATAGAACAAAAGGTCGATAATACGTTTGTGTTAGAGTGGTTTGGTGAACAACGAGTTATTAAACCCGTAGAAATACTACCAGTAGCCAAAAATAAAACCGTTCAAGAGATAGAAGGGATTTTAAAAGAAACGATTGAAAATAATGATCCTGTTTTATTTCAAGTTATTAATCAAGAAGCTAATCTACATTTTATGTTATTGTATCCTTTTATCGATGAAGTCATTGAATCCCCAAGTCAATGGGTCTCTTTATATTTAAAAAGGTATGACCAAGTGCATGAAGTAAGCACAAAAGATTCAGTATCGTTGGAATCGAATACAATGAACAAGTGGATGCATCGTTTAAATGATGAAATTCAAAAGTGGATTTAATAAAAAATATTGGGTTAAATACAGTCTTTACTCTGTTTGTATTTACAAAAATAAAGGGATAGTGTAAGATTAAGGAGTATGCAATTTTGAAAAGAATTGCCAAATAATAGACTGTTTCGGAGGGAATTATACATGACTGTAAATTGGGAAAAAAAAGGCACTAATGATGGTGTACTAACATTTGAAATTTCAGAAGAAAAAATTTCAGAAGGCATGAATACAGCTTTCAACAAAGTGAAAGGTACTTTAAATGTACCTGGTTTCCGTAAAGGAAAAGTAACACGTCAAGTATTCAACAAAATGTACGGAGAAGCAGCTCTTTATGAAGATGCTTTGAATGCAGTATTACCAGAACAATACGAAGCAGCAATTGAAAAAGCTGGAATCGAACCTGTTGAACAACCTAAAATTGATGTTAAATCAATGGAAGCTGGACAACCTTGGGTTATCGAAGCAATTGTCACAGTAAAACCTGAAGTTAAATTAGGTGAATATAAAGGATTAACAGTTGATAAGCAAGATCGCGAAGTTAAAGATGCTGACGTAGATGCTGATTTAGAAACAAAGCGTGAAGAACAAGCTGAACTTGTCCTAAAAGAAGAAGTAGCAGTTGAAGGCGACACAGTAGTCCTTGATTTTGACGGATACAAAGACGGAGTTGCGTTTGATGGCGGTAAAGGAGAGAACCAATCATTAGAAATTGGTTCAAACTCATTTATTCCAGGTTTTGAAGAGCAATTAGTTGGCACTAAAGCTGGCGACGAATTAGATGTAACGGTTACTTTCCCTGACGACTATCATGAAGAAGATTTAAAGGGTGCTGAGGCAGTCTTTAAAGTAAAAGTACATGAAGTTAAAGCTAAAGAATTACCTGCACTAGATGATGAATTTGCTAAAGACGTAGACGAAGAAGTTGAAACCTTAGTCGAATTAAAAGAAAAAACAATGAAAAAATTAGTTGAAGCTAAAAATGCAGCAGCAGATGAAGCTGTAGAAGAAACAGCTATCCGTCAAGCAGTAGAAAATGCTACAATTGAAGAATTACCAGGATCAATGATACATGATGAAGTTCACCGTCAAATGGATACATTCTTAAATGACATGCAACGCCAAGGTATCTCTCCTGAAATGTATTACCAAATTACTGGGACTACAGAAGAAGATTTGCATAAACAAATGGAAAGTGATGCTGAATTAAGAACACGTACTAATTTAGTTCTTGAAGCAATTGTTGAAGCGGAAGCATTTGCACCATCTGAAACAGAAGTAGAAGCTGAAATCAAAGAATTAGCTGTACAATATGGAATGGAAGAAAAAGCTGTTCGCGCTGCCTTATCTCCAGATATGCTAAAACATGATATTTCAATGAAAAAAGCAATTGATTTGATTACATCTACATCAGTAGAAAAATAAATAGCTTAGAATAGTTTTAGTTGAAAAAAATTGAAGGAAAGAACTTCAAAGGGTAAGTAACTTTTGAAGTTCTTTCCTTTATTATCATAAAAATCAACTAGTTTTAAAGTTAGAAGTATGGAAAATAAATTTAGGTTATGCTATGATTATGAGTGTTTAAAAAACTTATTGGTGTTAAAAAAATGTATTGTTACGATAAGTAGGAATAAGAATAGAGGTGGACAAAAAATAATGTTTATTGATGAAGAAACAAAAGGTCCTATAAATTGTTCATTTTGCGGAAAATCACAAGATCAAGTTAAAAAAATTGTTGCAGGTCCTGGTGTTTATATTTGTAATGAATGTATTGACTTATGTAAAGAAATCATTGACGAAGAATTTAGTGATGCAGGCTATGGTGAATTTTTAGAAGTACCTAAACCACAAGAAATTAGAAGCATTTTAAACGATTATGTTATAGGACAAGAACAAGCTAAGAAATCTCTTTCGGTAGCCGTTTATAATCACTACAAACGTGTTAATCAAGTAGATGCAGAAGATGATGATGTTGAGTTACAAAAAAGTAATATTTGTTTGATTGGACCAACGGGTTCAGGTAAAACCTTCTTAGCACAGAGTTTAGCTCGTATCTTAAATGTGCCATTTGCTATTGCGGATGCAACTAGTTTGACTGAAGCTGGTTACGTGGGTGAAGATGTTGAGAATATTCTATTAAAATTAATGCAAGCTGCTGATTTTGATGTAGAACGCGCTCAAAAAGGTATTATTTATATTGATGAAATTGATAAGATTGCTCGTAAGGGAGAAAATGTTTCTATCACGCGTGATGTCAGTGGTGAAGGTGTCCAGCAAGCCTTATTAAAAATACTAGAAGGTACTGTGGCTAATATTCCACCTCAGGGAGGAAGAAAGCACCCTAATCAAGAATTTATCCAATTAGATACAAGCAATATTCTCTTTATCGTCGGCGGAGCTTTTGACGGAATTGAAACGATTGTTAAAAGTAGAATGGGAGAAAAAATTATTGGATTTGGTTCTTCTAAAAAAATTGGGAACATTGACGAAAGTGTCATGCAAAAAATTATTCCAGAAGATTTATTGAAATTTGGGTTAATTCCAGAATTCATTGGACGCTTACCAGTAATGGCAGCCTTAGAAAAATTAACAGAAGATGATTTAGTTCATATTCTTACTAAACCTAAGAATGCCTTAGAAAAGCAATACAAAAAATTGTTGCTTTTGGATAATGTAGAACTAGAATTTGAAGATACGGCTCTTAGAGAGATTGCTAAAAAAGCCATTGAACGTAATACTGGAGCTCGTGGATTACGGTCAATTATTGAAAATATCATGTTAGAAATTATGTTTGATTTACCAAGCCGTCCCGAAATTGCAAAATGTGTTATAACTAATGAAACAGTTAGTGGGAGCGGTATTCCAGATTTCTACAATGAAAAGGGACAAAAAATGGAATGATTTTTTGTAAAATAGTAATTTAATTTCAACCTCCAAAGAGGCAACTTTTTGGAGGTTCTTTATTTTTCTTTAGGAATAAGATGTCTATTCTAGGAATTGCTCTAAAAGCAATACCAGTATTCACCTAATGAATAATACTCTTTTATCTAAAAAAAGAAAGGAATGATATTGATATAAATTTATGTTAAAATTATAGAAGAATTCAGATAAGAGATGGAGATAAAAATATGAAAGTTAATAAAGCCGATATTGTAATCAGCGCTGTTTCACCTGCCCAATATCCAAAGACTGGATTGCCTGAAATTGCTTTAGCAGGTCGTTCAAACGTAGGAAAATCTTCTTTTATAAATACATTAATTAATAGAAAAGGATTAGCGCGTACATCGAGTAAACCTGGTAAAACACAAACCCTTAATTACTATATCATTGAAGACAAATTTTATTTTGTAGATGTTCCTGGATATGGATATGCAAAAGTTTCAAAAACTGAACGTGCAAAATGGGGAGAAATGCTAGAAACTTATTTCACTCAAAGAGATCCTCTAAGAGTAACACTATGTATAATTGATTTTAGACATCCAGCTACCGCAGATGACAAACAAATGTATCAATTTCTTAAACATTTTGGTATTCCTATAATTGTCGTTGCAACAAAAGCGGATAAAATACCTAAAAGTAAATGGAATAAACATACAAAAATATCTAAAGAATCCATTGGCTTCGATCCAGAAGATGATTTTGTTCTATTCTCATCAGAGACCGGTGAAGGTAAAGAAGAAGCATGGCGATTAATTGAAAGTTACTTGACTAAAAAGAAATAAATAAAAGTTTATTCTTGTAAATGTATTTGTACAAATGAAAAAGGGGTTTTGAAAATGGAATTTAATGAATATCAAAAACTAGCAAGCCGCACTTTGTATGGAAATGAACAAGTATTGACTAATTGTGCATTAGGAGTAGCCAGCGAATCTGGGGAGCTAGTCGATTTGATTAAAAAATATACGTTCCATGGACACGATTTAGATAAAAGAGAATTAGTTAAAGAAATGGGAGATGTTCTTTGGTATTTATCTCAAATTGCAGAATGGGCTGATATACCTTTTGAAAATGTTGCTATTCAAAACATTGAAAAATTAAAAGAACGTTATCCCGATGGTTTTTCAGAAGAAAAAAGTCGAAGAAGAATGGAATAAAATAAAACAACTCTCTTTTCAATTATTGAAAAGAGAGTTGTTTTATTTTTTTTCGCTATCGTCTTGCATCTTGTTCTTATCAGCTTCTTCATGTGTTTTTTCCTTTGTATTGAGAGTTTCTTCAGGATCAAGTACAAATTTTGAAAATAGTGCATCTATACTCGTATCAGATTTAACAAATTGTCCCATAAAAATACCTCCTGTATTGTGCCTATACTTAGTTTAACCCTATTTATGATAGAATACTACCATTTTGTTCTTCAAATAAACTGATAATAAAGAGATAATACGCTATTTATCCTAGGATAACAAGTTTTTATTATACATAATTAAGTGTATAATGTATGATTATAATGGGAAATAATGATTAAAATAAAGATATATTGCATAAATATTCTTATTCTGTTAAACTGCAAAAGACTTAAAAAACAGGAGGGAATAAGTATGAAGAAAAAAATAATGGCTATCGTTCTATCATTAATTTTAATGAGCGCTCTTTTACCATCACTCCATGTATTAGCGACAGATAAATCATTAGAAAAAATCAAATCAAAAAATTCATTAGTTGTTGGAACTAGTGCAGACTTTCCACCTTATGAATTTCATGCAAATCTTGATGGAAAAGATGAAATAGTCGGTATGGACATTTCTATTGCTAAAAAAATAGCTAAAGATTTAGGTGTTGAGTTAAAAGTCCGAGATATTGGATTTGAAAGTTTGTTACCAGCATTAGAAGTTGGGAAAGTTGATATCATTATTTCAGGAATGAGTGCCTCGAATGAGAGGAAAGAGAGTGTTGATTTTTCAGAGGTTTACTATATTGGTGGACAAAGCCTTGTTGTACGTCCCTCAGATAATAAAATTTATGCATCTAAGGAAGATTTGTATGAAAAAAAGATAGGAGTGCAGACTGGGTCAATCCAAGAATCATTAGCAAAAGAGCAAATGGCAGAATCGTCAATAATGAGTTTATCAAAAATGACAGATTTAATTTTAGCTTTAAAGACTAATAAAATAGAAGCTATTATTATGGAAAAACCCAGTGCAATGGCATATGTTGCAAATGATGATGGTTTAGCGACATTTGACGGTGGTTTTGAATTAGAAGAAGATGAACAAGGAGCAGCGGTAGCAGTAAAAAAAGGCTCAGAGAACCTTGTCGCAAGTATAAATCAATCTATTGCTATAATTAAAGAAAATAATTTAACTAAAGACTATTTAAAAGAGGCTGGCGAATTATTGAAAGAAAGTCGAGGCCAACAAAGTCAAGAGGGATCAAAATCAAAAACGATGGTTAATTATTGGAGTTATTTTGCTAAAGGAACGGGCTATACTATTTTGATTTCTGTTCTAAGTGTTTTTTTTGGTACTATTTTAGGCGTTATTTTATCTTTAATGAGAATGTCTGATAATAAATTTATTAGTATACCAGCAACGGCTTATGTAGAATTTGTTAGGGGGACACCTCTGCTGATTCAAGTTATGTTCATTTACTTTGCAGTTGGGTATTTAATTAATATCCCAGCACTTGCTTCAGGTATTATAGCGGTATCTTTAAATAGCGGAGCTTATATATGTGAAATTATTCGTTCAGGTTTGAATTCAGTAAGTAAAGGGCAAACTGAGGCAGCTAGAAGTTTAGGCATGAGCAAGAAAACAGCTATGCGTTATATTATTTTTCCACAAGGTTTAAAAAATATTTGGCCTGCTTTAGGAAATGAATTTATTACAGTAATCAAAGAAAGTTCAATTGTGTCTATTATTGGAGTTGGTGATTTAATTTTCCAAACTAAGATTGTTACGTCTCTTTCATATAGAGGAATTGCTCCTTTAGCTGTTACGATGGTTATTTATTTTATTTTAACATTTAGTTTAACTAAATGTTTAAATCATTATGAGAGGAAGATGGACTATGATTAAATTTAACCACTTAAAAAAAACATTTGGTAAAAACGAAGTATTAATAGATATCAATGGAGAAATTAAAAAAAATGAAGTAGTTGTGATTATCGGTCCTTCAGGATCTGGGAAAAGTACCTTGTTAAGATGTTTGAATCTTCTAGAAATGCCAACCAGTGGAGAAATTATCTTTGAAGATCTTGTTTTGATGGAATTAAATGAAAATAAAATAAATAAATTAAGAGAAAAAATGGGAATGGTTTTTCAAAGCTTTAATCTCTTTCCGAATTTATCTGTAATAGAAAATCTGAAAATTGCTCCTATTAAAGTTAAAGGAATAAATGTCGAAGAGGCTCAGAATCAGGCTTTGAAGCTATTAAATCAAGTAGGACTTTCGGATAAAGAAAATTCTTTCCCAGCTAGTTTATCAGGTGGACAGCAACAAAGGGTTGCCATTGCTAGAGCATTGGCGATGAATCCAAAGGTCATGCTGTTTGATGAACCAACTTCTGCGCTAGATCCAGAGATGGTTGGAGAAGTTTTAAAGGTTATTCAAGATTTGGCGGAATCAGGTATGACGATGGTAGTAGTAACCCATGAAATGGGCTTTGCCAAAGAAGTAGCCGACCGTATTATTTTTATGGATGCAGGTTATATTGTGGAAGAAGGAAAACCCGAACAGATATTTGAACATCCACAGCATGAACGTACAAAAAGTTTCTTAGCAAAGGTACTTTAGGCTGATCGAGTTGTAAATAAAATAGACTATCTAAATGAAGCACAAAAAAACACCGTATTGAATTACTCTTTTGCCATTCTACATGAGCAGAGAGTAATTTAATACGGTTTTTATTATTTTATTTATTTAGTTACTGTGGGGATTTTTTTCTTCCAAAAACCTAGAATCAATGCAGAAACAATCATTCCAATCGCCAATGTTAATAAGAACAATAAAGCATGATTAGATAAGCCTATCGCAAAAATACCACCATGTGGAGCAGGGATAGAGATATTCCAAAATTGTGTTAATCCTCCAGCAATTGCAGCTCCTATAACAGATGATGAGATAATTCTCATAGGATCAGCCGCTGCAAAAGGTATTGCACCTTCGGTAATGAATGAGAGACCAAGAATATAATTTGTTAATCCAGATTTTCTTTCATCGTCTGTAAATTTATTTTTGAAAAGGGTACTTGCTAAAGCAATAGCTAGAGGTGGGATCATTCCACCCGCCATTACAGCGGCCATGAGACTGCCATCACCTGTATCCGTAAAAATACCAATTGAGAAGGTATAAGCCGCTTTATTGAAGGGCCCACCCATATCAATAGCCATCATACCACCCAATAAGGCTCCTAATAGAACCGCATTACCTGTTCCTAAGTTTTCTAAGAAGTTAATCATAGCTGTATTAATAGTAGAGAAAACAGGATCAATAATAAAGTACATTAAGAACCCAAGAATTAATAAAGAAAGAACAGGGTAAAGTAAAATTGATTTTAATCCTTCTAAAGATTTAGGTACACCTTTTAATACTCTTTTTAGAAGTAGGATAGTATAACCTGCAATAAAACCAGCCGCTAATCCGCCCAAGAAACCAGCATTACTTTGGACTGCCATAAACCCGCCGACCATACCAGGCATGAGACCAGGTCTATCTCCGATACTCATAGCAATGTAACCGGCTAGTATTGGGATTAAGAAATTAAAAGCATTAGCACCTATTGTATTTAAGAAAATAAATAGTTCGCTTTCAGATCCAAAATAAGGTTCAAATAGAAAAGAAAGAGCTAAAATAATTCCGCCACCAACTACAAATGGTAGCATATGAGAAATACCATTCATCAGGTCTTTGTAGATTTTATTGAATACAGATTCATTGCTATTGTCTTCTCTAGTTATTCCATCTTCGCTACTAGCATGATAAATAGGAGCTTGTTTTTTAGAAGCTTTTTCAATAAGTTCTTCTGGTTTACGAATCCCATCACTGACAGGACGTTGAAGTACAGGTTTTCCATTAAAGCGATCCATTTCAACTTTTTTATCTGCCGCAATAATAACACCAGCGGCACGTTCAATATCATTTGCAGATAGCCGATTCTTGACACCTTCAGTCCCGTTTGTTTCCACTTTGATATCAATGTTCATTTCAGCAGCTTTTTTCTTTAAAGCATCTTCTGCCATATACGTATGAGCAATACCGGTAGGGCATGCTGTAACTGCAATAACGAAAGGACGGGAAGAGTCAGGATTAATAGTTTCTTGAGTTTTTTGATCTTCTTTTTCTTGTTCGATTAGCTCTTTTTCAGCACTTTCGAATAAAGAGTGAACCTCTTCAGGTGTGCGTGCATTTCTCAAAGAAGCTACAAAATCGGGGTTCACCAATAGTCTAGCTAAGCTAGCTAAGGCTTGTAAATGGGTATCATTTGCGCCTTCTGGAGCAGCAATCATAAAAAATAAATAAGTTGGTTGGCCATCTAAAGCCTCATAATTAACGCCACTTGAACTTTTAGCAAAAAGGACTGTAGCTTCTTTAACAGCTGAATTTTTTGCATGAGGCATTGCAATGCCATCGCCAAGACCTGTAGATGTTTGAGACTCGCGATTCATAATTCCTTTTTTAAATAGAGAAGAATCACTGATTCGACTGTGTTGTGTTAAACTATCAATCATTTCGTCAATCGCTGCTTCTTTCGTTGTAGCTTTTAAATCCATAATCATTGTATTTTTGAGTAATAAGTCTGTTATTTTCATTGGGCTTCCTCCTAATTATTATTGTTTAATTGAAGTAATAGTAACCTGAGAAAGCAACTGCTCAATCTCATTTTTCTTGGCTAAATCGTCTGAAAAGGCTGTTGCACTACCAGTTGCTACACCTGTTTTAAAAGCTAATAGTGGATCGTTTTCTTTTATTAATGTACCAATAAAGCCTGCAACCATAGAATCTCCAGCACCTACTGAATTTTTAACTATCCCTTTTGGAACACTAGATCGATATACCTCATCATTTGAAAAGAATAAGGCTCCATCTCCAGCCATTGAGACAAGGGCATAAGTTGCTCCCATTTCAATTAATTTATGGCCATAAGGAATCATTTCTTCAACTGAGTTAAACGTAACGTCAAACATTTCAGCTAACTCATGATGATTTGGTTTAACTAATAAAGGATGCGAAGTAAGGGAATCTAATAAAGTCTGACCGGTCGTATCCATAACAAATTTTGCACCAGAAGATTTAATTTTTAATATCAGACGGTGATAGAAATCATCAGGTAGGGATGCGGGTTGGTTTCCAGAAAGAACCACTACATCATTCGGTGAAAGTTGATCAAATTTTTGTAAGAACTCATTTGCCTCATCACTGATAATTATTGGTCCAACTGCATTAATTTCAGTTTCTTGATTAGATTTTAATTTTACGTTAATACGTGTATCCCCTTTAATAAGAGTAAATTTTGTGCTTATTTCTTCTTCATTTAACCAATCTTGGATAAATTTGCCTGTAAAACCGCCTAAAAATCCTAAGGCTGTTGATTGATATCCTAATTGTTTAAGGATTCTAGAAACATTTATACCTTTTCCGCCGGGCAATTTGAGATCACGAGTCATCCGATTCAAAGATCCTAATTTGAAAGTAGGGACTTCGATAATATAGTCAATCGAAGGATTGAGTGTAACGGTATAAATCATTTTGCAGCCTCCTTAATAGTTGTTTTGCTAAAGTAACTTTTATATGCAGTAGAATCAAGACCTTGTGTCACAATAATAGCATCTTCAAGTTCACAAACTTTTACAAAACTAACTTTATTAAATTTAGTTTTGTCGGCCAATATGAACGTTTTAGAGCTATGCAGATGGGCTTGTTTTTTGACAGCGGCTTCTTCGATGTCAGGAGTAGTGTAACCAAATTCATTATCAATACCATTGATTCCTAAAAAACATTTATTGAAGCGATAATTTTCGAGTTGACTAATAGTCGTAGTTCCGATAATAGCTTTCGTTTTTGATTTAATATTTCCGCCAAGTAGAATTGTTTTGGTTTGCTGATCAGCTAATAATACAGCATGTTGAATACCATTTGTAACAACTTGGACGTGTTTATTTTTTAAATAAGGAATTAAATAGAGAGTAGTGGTTCCTGCATCTAGATAAATTGTATCGTTTTCTTCGATAAATAAAGAAGCAAGTTTTGCGATTTCTTTTTTTTCTTGAACGTTTATGGATGATTTTTCAGATATCGATAGTTCCTTGTCTAATTGATAGACCTTCTTCGCCCCGCCATGTATCCGTGATAATTCTCCTGCGTCCTCTAACAAAGCTAAATCTCTACGAATAGTAGATTCTGAACAATCTAAGTGTTGCATCAACTCTTGGGATTTGACTAATCCATATTTTTTCAATTGAGTAAGAATATATTCATGACGTTCTTCAGTTAACATCGCGATTCTCCTTTCAAAAAAATAATACCACCAAAAACGTTCAAAAGCAACCAAAAAAGGTAATCGTTTTCATTAATTGACAAAAATTTTGCTTTATTGGTCGCATTAATTTTTTTAAAAACTAGAACAAATTAAAAAAGAAGACAAGGAACAGTTGATATGCTCCTTGTCTTCTTTTTTAATTTTGTATTTCGATGGACTCGATAGTAACAGGAGTAGTAGGCAGATCATTGCCATTGGTTTCCGAAGCAGCAATCTTATCAACAACATCCATTCCTTCAACAACTTGGCCAAAAATGGTATAAGATCCATCTAAAGAGGGATATCCACCTTTTTTGTAAGTTTTCACTATCTCATTTGGTGTTGCCTCAGAAACAGAATGAGACATATCTTGTTGGTTTTGAACAATAAAAAATTGACTTCCAATCGATATTGGTGCGTTTGTCTTTGCCATGGATAGAGCCCCTCTAATATGATAAAGATGATCAGAGACCTCTACTTCAAATGGTTTTTTCCAAATACTTTCTCCACCTAATCCAGTTCCTTCGGGGTCACCGCCTTGAATCATGAAATCTTGGATAACACGATGGAAAATAGTTCCATCGTAATATCCTTCTTTACTAAGTTCAACAAAATTTTCTACGGCCTTAGGAGCAAATTTTGGGAATAGTTTAATTGAAATAATCCCCATAGAAGTTGTTAAGTCAGCTCCTATTTCCGTTTTCTCTATCTCACTTGATAATTGAGGGAAATAATCAGCCTCAATAACTTCACTTTCTTGATGACTATCAGTAGTTTGTTTAGTAGGATTCAGATAGAAGAGGCCATAAATAATCATTGCAACTGCTATAAGAAATAACAAACCTCCAACTATTAACTTATTAAATTTCACATTGCACATCCTTTAATTTTATCTTTATTATTATACGATAGATAACCAAAAAATAATACAATTAAAATAAAATTAGTGTTCAGTGTTCTATGAGGAAATGGAACGATAACGTGAAAGATAATCGCTTAAATTTTTTGCCGAGTATCCATTTTTCGAAAAAGCAGACTAAATAAGGAATTAGTATACTTTCAAATAAAAGTATTTTACTAGCACTAAATTAATCGGGAATTATTAATTTTTTTAGGTTTAAATAGACAAAAAGGTAAAATACACGTACAATAGATAGTGGATTAGAATGGGGTACACTCACAATACTTCATTTTTTTAGAGGATACGTGATGAAGAACAAACTTGATTACATCTTGGAACAAATGTAACAACAAGGATTATCGGTACGTCTAAAGAGTAACCCAAAAGATAAAATCAAAGAAATCTCTCATAAACTCAAAAAAATGAGGAGGAAATTAAAAATGTCAATGTTTTTAGATCAAGTAACAATTAGTGTGAAAGCCGGCAATGGCGGTAATGGAATGGTGGCTTTTAGACGCGAAAAATACGTTCCTGATGGTGGTCCTGCTGGCGGAGATGGTGGACAAGGCGGAAGTTTGATTTTCATCGTTGATGAAGGATTAAGAACTTTAATGGATTTTCGTTTTAATCGTCATTATAAAGCTGAAGATGGAGAAAATGGAATGGGTAAAAGTATGCATGGCAGAGGTGCTGGGGACAGTCTAGTCAAAGTCCCACCAGGAACAGTTGTGCGTGATATCGATACAGGTATTGTATTAGGTGACTTAATCCATGAAGGACAACAATTAGTTGTTGCAAAAGGTGGCCGTGGCGGAAGAGGAAACAAACGATTTGCTACACCAAGAAACCCTGCTCCAGAAGTTGCAGAAAATGGCGAACCTGGAGAAGAACGAAATCTAGAACTTGAGTTAAAAGTACTTGCAGATGTAGGTCTAGTAGGATTTCCATCAGTTGGAAAATCAACTCTACTTTCAATCGTTACTGCAGCACGTCCAAAAATTGGAGCTTACCATTTCACCACTCTAGTTCCTAATTTAGGAATGGTCAGAATGGAAAGTGGTAAAAGTTTTGTTATGGCTGATTTACCTGGATTAATTGAAGGAGCCTCACAAGGGGTTGGGCTAGGAATTCAATTCTTACGTCACATTGAACGTACCCGCGTTATTTTACATGTTATTGATATGAGTGGTAGTGAAGGCAGAGATCCTTATGATGATTACGTAACGATTAATAACGAGTTAGAAAGTTATGATTTGAGACTAATGGAACGACCACAAATAATCGTAGCAAATAAAATGGATGTACCTGGTGCGCAAGAAAAGTTAGAAGAGTTTAAGGAAAGACTAAGACTATTAAAAGAAGATGAATATGAAGATGATATTCTAGTATTCCCAATCTCAGCTATTACGCATAAAGGTATTTCTAACCTACTTAATGCGACTGTAGATATATTAGATGTAACTTCTGAATTCTTGCTAGAAGTATTAGATCAAGAAGAAGAAACAGTGTTGTATAAACATACTCCTGAAGATAAAGGTTATGAAATTACTCGTGATTCCGATGCTACATGGGTACTTTCAGGAGACAAATTAGAAAAACTATTTAAGATGACTAATTTTGAACACGAAGAATCTGTTCGTCGTTTTGCTCGTCAATTAAGAGCAATGGGTATTGATGAAGAGTTACGTGAACGCGGAGCTGTTGATGGCAACATCGTTCGTATTATGAAATATGAATTTGAATTTGTTGAATAAAGTAAGAACTAACAAAAAGGTACTCCAATTGAATAAGCATTCAATTGGAGTACCTTTTTTCAGTTCATTTGTTTATCGTTAAATAATGATAAATTTGTTAAAATAGAATGAAATTGATACGTTAAATAATACTTGAATAAATATTAAGTGGTTAGGATTGTGTATAAATGGAAATATTATTCTTAGGAACCGGTGCAGGTGTTCCGGCTAAAAGTCGCAATGTGACTAGTATTGCATTAAAATTATTAGCAGAACGAAATAGTATCTGGTTATTTGATTGTGGGGAAGCTACACAGCAACAAATCTTGCATACAACTTTAAAACCAAGAAAAATTGATAAAATATTTATTACTCATCTTCACGGAGATCATATTTTTGGATTGCCAGGTCTGATTAGTAGTCGATCATTTCAAGGTGGAGAAAGCCCATTAACTATTTATGGGCCTAAAGGCATTAAAAATTTTATTCTAACTAGCTTAAAGGTGTCAGGGACAAATTTGAAATTTCAACTGAAATTCAATGAAATTGATGAACCAGGAGTAGTTTTTGAAGATTCCCAATTCAAAGTTAGTTGTTTACCTTTAGAGCATGGGATAGAATCTTTTGGTTATCGTATTGAAGAATCAGATCATCAAGGTAGTCTGCAGGTGGAAAAACTTAAAGAAAGCGGAATTCCATTTGGACCTTTATACGGCAAATTAAAAAATGGTGAAACGATTACATTATCAGATGGACGTAGTTTCAATGGATTAGACTATATTGGCGAAACTCAAAAAGGGAGAGTCGTTGCTATTTTAGGAGATACAAAAATGACACGAAATAGTAGGATATTAGCAAAAAATGCTGACGTTCTTGTGCACGAAAGTACCTTTGAAGGTTCGGATCAAAAAATGGCACGAGACTATAATCATTCTACAAATGTTGATGCTGCTAGTGTCGCCAAAGCAGCCAATGTCAAACAGTTGTTCTTAACTCATATTAGTGCGCGCTATTTAGGTAAAGACGTTATTGCACTAGAAAAAGAAGCTAAACAGTATTTTAAACAAACTAAAGTTGCAAAAGATTTTGAAGAATATAATATCCCGTTAAGTAAATAATTCATTAGAAAAGGGGCAATAAGAAATGACAAATAACACTAATCATTTAGTAGATAAAATAGTTTTTATTACTGGAGCTTCTGCTGGGTTAGGCGAAGAAATAGCTTATCAAGTTGCCAAACAAGGTGCAATTGTAGTTGTAACTGCGCGCAGAACAGAGCTTTTAGAAAAAGTGAAAAAAAACTGTTCGGCATTATCAAACAAACCAGCATATGCTTATCGTTTAGATGTATCCAATCCAGAAGAAATACAAAAGGTAATTGAACAAGTTTATCAAGAAGTTGGAGATGTAGATGTTTTAATTAACAATGCTGGATTTGGTCATTTTGAAGAAGCCTTGACGTTTGACATGTCGATTGTAGAAAATATGTTTAGAGTAAACGTGTTAGGAATGATGTATGTAACACAATTAGTTGCTATACAGATGGCTGAAAAAGAGCAAGGACATATCATTAATATCGCATCACAAGCCGGTAAAATGGCTACTTCTAAATCAAGTATTTATTCTGCAACAAAATTTGCCGTGATAGGGTATTCTAATGCCTTACGTTTAGAATTAAAACCATTAGGTATAACCGTTACAACAGTTAACCCTGGTCCAATCGATACGAATTTTTTTGACATTGCAGATCAAAGTGGAACCTATTTAAAAAAAGTTAAGAAAATAGTTTTAAAATCCGAATCGGTTGCTGAACGAATTACTGGACTAATTGGGACGCAAAAAAGAGAGTTAAACTTGCCTTATTCAATGGAATTAGCGAGCAAATTTTACACTCTTTTTCCGAAAACTGGGGACTTTATAGCTCTGAAACTTTTCAACAATAAATAAAAGGGTTTCATTAGGGACACGGACTTTATTATGCTAGAATAGTAGCAACAAAGAGTGTGGAAAAATTTATAATGAATTGAGGGGTATATGATGAAAAAACAATGGGCTACTATTTTAGCAATCATTCTTATTTTGTTGATTTCATTATTTGCAGTATTGAATGTAGACGTAGTACCGGTTAACTTTGGTTTTGCGCTAGTTTCGTGGCCATTAATTATGATTATATTAGGGTCTTTATTTATCGGAGCTTTAGTTACCGTTCTAATTGCAACAAATACAGCATTTAAAACAAAAAAACAAATAAAAAATTATGAAGTTGAACTATCAAAATCAGATGAAAAAAAACAAAATGAATTAGAAAAACAAAAAATGAAATATGAACAAGAAATTACAAAAAAAGATGAAGAGATAGCAAGTAAAACGACTAAAATTAACAGTCTAGAAAAAGAATTAATAGATAGAATGACTCATAATACAAATTCAGAATCCGTTCTAAATAAAAAGTGATTTCAACTAATTGTTAAAATTCTTTTATAGTGTTGACGATAGGAAAATTTCAGAAGAAAACCTTACATTTTGAGGCAATACGAATGTTATTTCGTGTTGCCTCTTTTTTAAAGAACTCGATAGAGGAAGGTTTTAAAAAACGTATACTAATTTACATAGGATGATTATCTAGCAAAAAATAATCCGTTTTTAGTCTATTACTAGTAGCATTTATGTTATTTTATTTCCTGTTTATCTAGTTGTTACAACTAGTTTGTCTAGTTACAACATATATGGTAAAATATTTTAAATGAAAGCTAAAGAAAATAGGTGATAAATTGAACGATTTGGAAAAAGAACTCATTGATTGGACAAAAGAAATAACACAATTTCATTTTCCTCGTTGGGAAGAGTTACCAGATTTTGATTTATATATGGATCAGGTGTTAAACTTAATAGATAATTATCTCTATGTGTTTAAAGCAGATAAACAAAATAAAATTATTACAGCATCTATGATAAATAATTACGTTAAGTTAGATTTAATTCCCGCTCCTGTAAAAAAAAGATACAACAAAAAACATTTAGCTTATTTGATTGCCATATCTGTATTGAAACAAGTTTTGACCATTTCTGAAGTGAAAGAGGGTATCGTTTATCAAGCATCCGTGAGTGGTATTAGAGAATCGTATGATTTATTTTGCACAGAACAAGAGACTGCTTTAATTGCGATCGCTTCACATATTGAAGTTGAAAAAAAACAATTTTTACCTTTATTACCTAATAATACTAAAATAGAAAACCTCGTTGTTCGTACGTCAACGATAGCAGTTGCATCAAAAATTACGACTCAAAAAGTTTTAGCATTAGTTGAAAAAAGAAATTCTGAAATAGAAAAAAATAAAAAAATGGATTAGTGAGGTATTTTAAATGAATAAAGACAAAGTTGCATTTTTGGTTGACTCAGGTTCTAATGTTCCTGAAGAGTATGTTGAATTAGGTAATATGAATGTTATCCCACTTAAAATTATTTATAAAGATGAAGAATTTATCGATAATGTAAATATTACCGCTCAAGATGTTTATGATCGTCTATCGGAAGAGATTCCAACAACTTCCCTTCCAAGTGGAGAAGTTATCTCAGATATTTTTAAAAAGATACAAGATGATGGGTTTAAGAAAGTAATATGCGTGACTATTTCGAGTGGATTAAGTGGAACCAATAATATGGTAAGAGTGATTTCGGAAAGTTTCACAGATATGGATATTTTGACAATAGATTCAAAAAATATCGGTATTGGTAGTGGTCTGATTGCTGTTCAAGCATATAAATATCTTGAGGCTGGATTAGACTGGGAAACAATTAAAATGAAATTACAAGAAGATGTTTTAAAATCAAAAATGTTCTTTCATGTTCCTACTCTTGAATATTTACAAAAAGGGGGGCGAATTGGGTTGGTAGCGTCTATTTTAGGAAATATGCTTAATTTAAAACCTATCATTACTTGTAATGATGAAGGTGTCTATCATACCGTTGCGAAAATAAGAGGAAGTAAAAAAAGTGTACAAAAAGCAATTGATTTAGCTGTTGACTTTGCAGGAACCGCAAAAAAATACAATTTGGCTATTGCTTATGGAGGAAAGACAGCTAAAAATCAAGTAAATGAGATACGTTCCGTACTCAAAGAAAAATTGCCATTGTTTGATACGATTTTCGAAGGTGAGGTTAGTCCGGCTTTAGGTGTTCACACTGGTCCTGGCTTGATTGGAATTGGGATAATCGTTACAGAATCTTAAAACTTAAACAATAAAAAAACTTTCCTGAAAATAGGAAAGTTTTTTATTGTTTTTTAGTTGTTCATCCTTTTTTTATTGATTTTTTGGTATACTATTAAAGGTTGGGAGTGAGACGATTTGTCAAACGTACAAAAAAAATGGAAAGTAAAAGAAACACCATTCGATAGTTTAAATGATAAAGAAAAAAAAGAACTTGAATCTAGTTATACGCCATTATTTATTTCACTTTGTCTTCAAAGAGGCTTAAAGTCTGTTGATAAAATACAGGATTTTATTACCCCTGATGATACATGGATTCATGATCCCTATCTTTTAAAAGATATGGACAAAGCTGTTTCTCGTATTACGAGTGCCATTGAAAATGGTGAACTCATCACAGTTTATGGTGATTATGATGCAGGTGCGACACGTTTGTAAGCGAAAAACTTACACACAGGACTGAAGCAATAACAGGACTGGAGAACTGATTGAATGAATGTTGGAATGACGGGGTAACGCCCTGAAACGACATCCCTAATCCTCCGATATGCTTTAGAAAAGGTGAAATTTCGAAAGTGTAAAGCTCGGTGAAGACAGCTGAGAGAAGCCGTAAGTGAGAATCAAATCTCACACGAAAAAAGTCCAGAGGTGGATTCTGCTTCCTATAGGCTGGGGGTCTCATAAAATATCCATGGTTAGAATGTTTCTTGACAGGAAACTGACGAATCTTTGAATGTACGGGTCGATACATAGGAAACGTAGAAATGCGTTGTTGGGATTGCGCCAAAAGTCAATCTCATTGCATGTGGTAAAGTAAGAATCTGGTGTCATGAAATACCATATTGCCTCACGGGGGCATTCGAGTGCAACGGCCTATAGAAGAAACCTAAAGATATATAGCAGGAGATAGTTTAATCGGAACGTGGGAAACTTGGGATGTGGATGCTTTTACCAGCAAATGAAGCAGTTTAGACGAAAATCTCGTTAGAGAATAATAAGCTAATTAGTCCAAGTGAAAGTAGAGCCACAGTACCTATGAAGCTACGATAATAAGTAGTGGAGGGATAGGCTCGAGTCGAATTTTATTTTTCATTAATTCGCTAAGTTTACGAAGACTCATAGGTTCGAGTAAGACTAATAGAATCAATCCCCGATGAAGGGAGGCGATGACTATGAGGCGAACAAGGAACAAAGATAATACCGGCTTAAAAGTACAAAAGTTACGAAATGCTGAATATTATGATACTCAGGAAATTTCAGACCGTCTGTATAGTGAAAGTAAGGAGGGTAAAGTATTTCATCACCTGATGGAATATATGATTACCGATAACAATTTACTTCTTGCCTACAGAAACATTAAAAACAATAAGGGTAGTAATACCCCTGGAGTAGATAAGAGAACGCTTAAAGAGATAAACAAGATGTCTGAGTAAAAATACCTAACTGTTATAAGGAAAAAGTTTTCTAACTATCATCCTAAAGCAGTACGAAGAATTGAGATTCCAAAGCCCGACGGCAGAACACGTCCGTTAGGAATTCCAACCATTTGGGATAGACTCATTCAACAAAGGATTCTTCAGGTTCTTGAACCTATCTGTGAAGCTAAGTTTTACAATCACAGTTATGGATTTAGACCTAACCGCTCTGTAAAGCATGCCATAGCACATTGCTACAGGTTTATGCAAATGCAACATTTACATTATGTTGTTGATATAGACATTAAGGGTTTCTTTGATAATGTATCTCACAGCAAACTTCTAAAACAAATGTGGTCATTGGGTATCAGAGACAAAAATTTGATTTCCATAATGAGTAAAATACTTAAAGCGCCCGTCGAATATAATGATGGCACAAGGATTAAAAACGATAAAGGAACACCGCAAGGTGGTATTCTTTCTCTGTTATTGAGTAACATTGTGCTAAATGAATTTGATTGGTGGATAGCAAGCCAATGGGAACAGATGAAAGTCAAAACTAAAACAGTAATGCCAGTTGATAGAACAAAAGAAGGCAAGGGTATCGATAAAGGGAATCAATATAAAGAGCTAAGAAAAAGCAATCTAAAAGAAATGTTTGTTGTGAGATATGCTGATGATTTTAAGATATTTTGCAGGAATAAATCAGATGCGGTAAAAATATTTTATGCTTGCAGGAACTGGCTCTTAAAGAGATTGCACTTAGAAATAAGTGAAGAAAAGTCCCAAATTGTAAATCTCAAATCAGAATACTCTGAGTTCTTAGGTTTTAAGATGAAAGTCATTCCAAAAGGTAATAGGTGGATAGTCAGAAGCCACATATCTGATAAAGCATTTTATCGAACTGAATCGAAGTTGAGAGAAATCATTAAGCAAATAAAATACCCGAAGGGTACAAACGATGAAGTAAGAAAAATCGGATTGTATAACTCAACGGTTGTCGGAATACATCAGTATTTCCGAATTGCAACAATGATATCTTTTGATTTAGGTTTAATGGCGTATAGAATGCAAGGAATGTTCAAGAGTCATAAATTGGCAAAGAGGATTAAAAAGGAGGGGCATATAGCCTCTCTGTTTATCAATAAGGAATATGGGCGAAGTAAACAAATCAGATTCATAAGGAAACAGCCTTTACTACCCATCGGGTATATAAAGCATAAGAATCCAATGATGAAGAAAACGAAGGTAAACAAATGTACAGAAGAAGGTAGGAAGTTGATTCATAACCAACTATCTTTTGAAAATGTATTTATGTTGAGGCATATCATGGAAAATCCTGTAAAGGAAAGAACCATGGAATACAATGACAATCGCTTATCTTTGTACTCAGCCCAAAAAGGCAAATGTAAGATATCGCAAGAAATGTTAACCTCAGTTAACCTTAGATGTCATCATATTGAACCACGGTTCAAAAGCCAAAATGATTCCTATGATAATTTAATCTTAGTAACTGAACAAGTTCACAAACTTATTCATGCTACAGATTCTAAAACAATTGATAAACTAATGTAAGAACTTCAATTGAACGGGAAATTTTTGGACAGGTTGAACAAGTACAGAATAATAGCTGGTAATATCGAATTGTAACTTGATTCAAGAAAGTAACTCTAAAAGCGGAAAAATAAATTCGATGGAACGCCGTGTGAGGTGAAAATCTCACGCACGGTGTGGAGTGGGGGAAAACCTGGAGATAGTATCAAAAGGTTACCTATCACTATATGGGATTACCAGTACTGCAGTTTTAAAAGAAACGATTGAAATGATAGGAGGAGAGGTTAATTATTATATTCCTAATCGTTTTACTGATGGATATGGACCGAACACAAGGGTCTTCGAAAAATTAATTTCAGCAGGAACAGGCTTGATTTTAACATGTGACAATGGAGTAGGGGGTCATGAGGCTATTGCTAAAGCAAATGAGCTAGGAGTTGATGTGATAGTCACTGATCACCATGAATTGCAAAGTACTTTGCCAGATGCTTATGCTTTAATTCATCCAAGACATCCAAATGGCCAATATCCTTTCAAAAATTTAGCAGGAGTAGGTGTGGCTTTCAAATTAGCTACTGCCTTACTAGGAGAAATACCTTTAGAGATGCTTGATTTAGTAGCTATAGGAACAATTGCTGATTTAGTCAGCTTAACGGGTGAAAACCGTGCTTTAGTAAAGCAAGGCTTAGCTGTATTGAAAGAATCACAAAGAATAGGATTAATTGCTTTATGTAAAGTTGCAAGTATCAAGCAAAATGAAGCAGATGAAGAAACGATTGGTTTCGCCTTAGCTCCACGTTTGAATGCTGTTGGACGTTTAGGAGATGCTGCGCCTGCCGTTGAATTGTTGACTACTTTTGATGATGAAGAAGCCGTACGCTTATCAGAAATGGTAAACGTAAAAAATAGTGAAAGACAGTCGATTGTCAAGAGAATAACTGCTGAAGCATTAGAAATGGTAGAAGAAGATTCTGACCAAGGCATTTATATTTTAGCAAAACAAGGATGGCACGAGGGTGTATTAGGAATTGTTGCTAGTAAAATAGTAGCAACAACTGGAAAACCAGCTATTGTTCTTAACATTGATCATGAAAAAGGATATGCAAAAGGTTCTGGTAGGAGTACGTCAACGTATCATTTGTTTCATGCTTTAGAAGATACTGATCATTTAATAACGAAATTTGGAGGACATCAAATGGCCGCCGGGTTAACTCTGCCAATTGAAAGCATAGCTAACCTTAGAACAGAATTGAATGCATTCTTGCAACAAAAAGAAGGGCCCAATCAATTAGAAAACGCCTGTTTTGTTGATGAAAAACTACACATTTCTGATGTGAGCATAAAGGCAATCGAAGAACTACAAAAATTAGCTCCATTCGGAACAGAAAATCCAAAACCTGTTTTTCTATTTGAGCAAGTACGAGTTCAAGAAATTAAAAGAATCGGTAGCGAAAAAACACATTTAAAACTTAATTTAATTGAAGAGAAAGCAACTCTAGATGCAATTGGCTTTCATCTTGGATCCATGGCTGAGAATATTGGAGCTGAAGCAGAAATTTCAATAACAGGTAAACTGAATATCAATGAATGGAATGGATTAAGGAAACCTCAGCTGATGTTAGACGACTTAGTAGTTAAAGGCACGCAATTGTTTGATTTAAGAAGTACCCAAGTTTCACCAAGTATATGGCAACTACCTAGTGCTGACTACGTTTTTTTCAATGATAAGAATTATAATAAATACCAAGAAAAAATACCGGTAACTGGATATTCTCATTTGATTTCAAACCAAAAAGAAAATAAGCAATTTGAAATGAAAACAACTAAACTCATTTTAGTCGATTGTCCAGATAACTTGACATTATTAAGAGAGCTATTACAAAATAGTGAACCTTCTAACATCTATGTAAGTTTCTTTAATCAAGAAAGTGTATATTTAGAGGGCATACCGAGTCGGATACAATTCTCACATGTTTTTAAATATATTGCATCGCATATGGATATTGACGTAAGACATAAAACGAAAATTTTATCCGGACATTTAAAACTAAAAGAAAATATGCTCATTTTTATAATCTCCGTGTTTTTTGAAGCAGGTTTTGTTACAATACAAGATGGTATTATGAATATTGTATCAAATATTGAAAAAAAAGAATTAATAGATACAAAAGTTTATCAAAAGCGGCTCGAAAAATTTGCTGCAGAAGAAGCTCTCATATACAGTCACTTTGCAGAACTTGAAAAATGGATGAAAATCCAGCTAGAGAAAGAACTGTAAAATCGAAACGGAGGAAGAAATTAATGGATTTAAAAAAATATATAGCTGATGTACCTGATTTTCCAGAGGAAGGGATTATTTTTCGTGATATTTCTCCTTTAATGGCCGATGGCGAAGCTTATCGATTTGCAACAAATGAAATAGTTAGATATGCAAAAGATAAATGCGTAGATATGATTGTAGGACCAGAAGCACGAGGTTTTATCGTGGGCTGTCCAGTAGCTTATGAATTAGGGATTGGATTTGCTCCTGCTCGGAAAAAAGGTAAATTACCGCGTAATACCGTAGAAGTTAGTTATGGTTTAGAATATGGCAATGACGTTTTACAAATTCATAAAGATGCGATTAAACCTGGCCAAAAAGTACTTGTTTGTGATGACTTGCTAGCAACAGGTGGTACCATTGCAGCAACTATCAAGCTTATTGAGCAATTAGGTGGAGAAGTTGTTGGGACAGCCTTTCTAGTGGAGTTAAGTGATTTAAAAGGACGCAATAAAATTGAAGGTTATGATATTTTAGCGTTAATGGAGTACTAAAAAGTTCTTAAATAGATTTCTTTTAACGGACTAAAGGACTCAAAAGATAGCTGATTTTTTTAATGGTTACAAAAAAACACCTCTTTTATCTATGGTTTGTTTTCCATAAATAAAAGAGGTGCATTTTTTATAGCTAAACTTTATCTATCGATACGTTAAAAATAGCATCATTTCTGTTCTGAAATTAAACAATAAGTATGGTTAAAAAATATGGCTACGGTACAAACTGACTACTTTACCAAGAATAGTAACTTCATCTAAAAGAATAGCGCTCATAGAATCATTTTCTGGTTGCAGACGATAATAGCGGTCTTCACGGTAAAATCTTTTGCACGTAGCTTCGTCTTCGTTTGTTAATGCAATAACAATATCGCCATTGTTTGCGCTAGATTGTTTGCGAACAATCACTTCATCACCATCAAAGATACCAGCATTAATCATGCTTTCACCTCTGATTGTCAACATAAAAAGAGTATTGCTTTCTTGTCTTAAATTAGGAGGAAGTGGAAAATAATCAGAAGCTTCTTCAACTGCTAAAATGGGTTCACCAGCAGCTACTGTGCCCAATAAAGGGATTTGTTCTAGTTGAATGCCTAATTTTGTTAGCCCTTTAGAGGTTAATTCAATAGCACGCGGTTTACTAGGGTCTCTTTGTATAAAGCCGTTCTTTTCAAGCCGCGATAAATGGCCGTGAACAGTTGAAGTAGAAGATAGTGAAACAGCTGTTCCAATTTCACGTACTGTTGGCGGGTAACCTTTTAATTTTACTTGGTCATGAATGTATTGCAAAACTTCGATTTGTCTTGATTCTGGTGTTTTACGCATAAATAGATGCACCTCAATTCTTTTATTATTTCTTATTTAGAATAACATAAATCAACCTCTGAATCAAACAAATGTTCGCTAGTGTAAAAAACGATTTTAATGCATAGAGTAATTTTTTTTGGTATAGTATTCAAATAATGAAAATAATGAGGTGAATGAAATGTTATCTAAAGATAAATTAACAAGAATTAACGTTCTAGCAAAAAAATCTAAAAATGAAGGCTTAAGTTTATCGGAACAAACAGAACAAAAAAAACTAAGAGAAGCTTATCTAGCTGCCTTTAGAGGTGGCATGCGTAATCACATTGAAGGATTAAAAGTAGTTGATGAAACTGGGGCTGACGTAACACCAGATAAATTAAAAAAAATTCAAAAAGAAAAAGGTCTTCATGACCGTTAAAGATAAAATAAAGCGGATATTAAATTATTTTTAATAAATTGCATTCAAACGTTGATTTGAATGTTATAAAACAGTAAAATAAAAGTAACATAATTGAGAGGATGATTTAATTGTTTGACAACACTGACCAATTAGCGATTAACACGATTAGAACACTAAGTATGGATGGGGTTCAAAAAGCCAACTCTGGACACCCGGGATTACCAATGGGAGCAGCTCCGATGGCTTATACACTTTGGGCTAAACATTTAAAAGTGAATCCTAAAAATTCAAAATGGGTGAATCGTGATCGCTTCGTTCTTTCTGCAGGACATGGCTCTATCATGCTTTATAGCTTATTACACCTTGCGGGTTACAATGTTTCAATTGATGACTTGAAAAATTTCCGTCAATGGGATAGCAAAACTCCTGGACATCCAGAAGTACATTTAACAGATGGTGTCGAAGCAACAACAGGTCCATTAGGCCAAGGTATTGCAAATGCAGTAGGTATGGCAATGGCAGAGACACATTTAGCAGCAACTTATAATAAAAAAGATTACACAATTGTGGATCATTACACATATGCATTGTGTGGAGACGGAGATTTAATGGAAGGGGTTTCATCTGAAGCAGCTAGTTTGGCTGGTCATTTAGAGCTTGGGAAACTAATTATGCTTTATGATTCAAATGATATTTCTTTAGATGGACCAACATCGAAAGCATTTACCGAAAATGTTGGGCAACGATTTGAAGCCTACAATTGGCAACATATCTTAGTAAAAGATGGTAATGACATTGAAGAAATCAATGCGGCAATCAATGCTGCAAGAGCTGAAACAAAAAAACCTACTATCATTGAAGTAAAAACAATTATCGGTTTTGGCGCACCAAATGAAGGAACTCATAAAGTCCATGGGGCTCCTTTAGGTCCAGAAGGTATTGAAGCAGCTAAAAAAGCTTACGGATGGGAAGGAAAAGATTTCTTTGTTCCAGAAGAAGTAAGCAAACGTTTTGAAGAAGACATGATTAACAAAGGTGCAAATTCAGAAAAAGAATGGCACACATCGTTTAACGAGTATCATACGGCTTATCCTGAACTAGCAAATCAATTTGAACAAGCAATGAATAATGAACTTCCAAAAGATTGGGATAGTGAGTTGCCAAGTTTTTCAGAGGGAGATTCTGCTTTAGCTTCACGTGTTACCAGCAATCAAGTATTAACAGCTATTTCTAAAACTGTTCCCGCTTTTTGGGGTGGTTCTGCAGATTTATCTTCTTCAAATAATACGATGGTAGCAGGTGAAAAAGATTTCCAACCTGGTCAATATGAAGGAAGAAATATTTGGTATGGTGTGCGTGAATTTGCTATGACAGCTGCAGCAAACGGAATTGCTTTACATGGCGGTTCAAAAACTTACGTGGGAACATTCTTCGTTTTTACAGATTATTTAAGAGCGGCCGTTCGTTTAGCAGCAATTTCTAAATTACCAGTAACTTATGTCTTTACACACGATTCAGTTGCCGTTGGAGAAGATGGGCCAACACATGAACCTGTGGAACATCTTTCAAGTTTACGTGGTATGTCTAATTTGACTGTATTGCGTCCTGCTGATGGCAATGAAGTGGTTGCTGCCTGGAAGATTGCACTAACTTCAACAGATCACCCAACAATGTTAGTCTTATCTCGTCAGAATTTACCTGTTTTACCTAAAACAAAAGAATTGGCGCAAGATAATGTTATTAAGGGTGCCTATGTACTTTCTCCACAAGATGGTGAAGTTCCAGAAGGAATTTTAATTGCAACAGGTTCTGAAGTTGCATTAGCAATGGAATCACAAAAAGTTCTTAAAGCAGCCGGAAAAGATGTTTCTGTCGTTTCTATGCCAAGTTTTGATTTGTTTGAAAAACAAAATGCTGCTTACAAAGAATCTGTTCTTCCAAATATAGTTCGTAAACGTGTTTCTATCGAAATGGGTTCAAGTTTCGGATGGGAACGTTATGTAGGATTAGATGGGACTATGATTGCTATTGACAAATATGGTGCAAGTGCACCTGGAGATAAAGTCATCAAAGAATATGGATTTACAGTGGATAATATTATTGAAAAGTACAATGAACTATAAAAGCTAAACCTTAATTTGCGGCTATGTAAATTGATAGAAAATCAATTTACATAGTTTTTTCTATTGAAAGCTTTTTACCTATTTATTTTTAGTCTAAACTCTAGTACAATTAGTCAGTGAGAAATTTTGAAAGGAGTGAGTATAAATGAATACAGGTTTAGCAATTCTTTTAATAGTTGTTGCATTAATTGCCGGTTTAGTTGGTGGATTTTTCCTAGCAAAAAAATATATGATGGATTATTTCAAAAAAAATCCACCTATCAACGAAGATACATTACGTATGTTGATGATGCAAATGGGTCAAAAACCATCTGAAAAGAAAATTAGACAAATGATGGCTTCTATGAAAGTTCAATCAGAAAAAAAAAATAAAAAAAAATAAGCAATACTTAGTATTACACTTATTTTTTAAATTTTGCGAGCAGGATATCTCTGTTTGCTTTTTTTATTAAAAAATTTTTTTAATAAAACCAGATAGTGGAAGTTTACAAAAAATTGGCTTTTTAAACAAGAAGGTCTTAAAAGAATGCGTAAAAGGCAAACGACATTAGCTATTGTACCTGGTTTTTCAACGATTCGTGATGCTAATATGATTCTTGTAATAGATCATGGTGGAATTATAGAATGAGGCACACATGATGAGCTACTTAGCCAAAATGGGGCTTATTATGAAATATACCAACTTTAAAATAGTGGAGGAGTAAATTAAAAAAGCTGTTTTTTGTTTAAACAGCTTTTTTTATATTATTCCGGAGTGATTTTGTAAACATAGGTCGGATCAATTTCGTAGTCTAGTCGATTGAAGGATTGCTGTATTTCTAATTCAATTTCTTTTAGTCTTTCTTTTGTTAATTTTGTGCTTTTATCTATTGTGATAGCATCACCAAAACGTACTGTTACTCTCTTTCGTTTAATTAAATCAGTTAGTGTTAATGGGCCTTGATAAACGGCGGGTATAATTGGAACACCACTTAATTTAGCGATAGTTGCTGCCCCACCCTTTAATTCAGAAGAATGTCTAGTTCCAGTTGGGAAGATAACCAAATTTAACTGGCCCTCTTTTAAAATTTTAACGGGTACCTTTATTGCACTCGGTCCTGGATTTTTTCGGTCGACTGGAAAAGCATGTGCATGTCGAATGACCCAAGACAAAACAGGGTTCTTAAATAATTCTTTTTTTGCCATAAATGCAAATTCATGTGGTTTAGCAGCGATAGCAAGATAAACTGGATCAATCCAAGTTCGATGAGGAGCTACTAATATAAATGAACCTTCCTTAGGCAATTTTGCTCTGTTTTGATAATGTGCATTGCCGTTTAAAAGCAATAATAAAAAACTAATTGTGCGGCGTAATATTCTGAAAAACAATAGACCTCAACCTTTCATAATTTACAAACTAAAATTCTATAATAATGATATAATTATGGACGAGATAGACTATTTTAGCAAGCTTTTTTGAATTACACAAAATAAAAAATCTAAATAATTATTGGTATCTGTTTAGAACTCATTTAACCTGAAGTAAAATTCTATTTATTAAAAATGAAATAGTTTTCTTTTTGTTTGAGAATGACGTACAATGGAGAGATAGAAAAATTCGAGATGAAAATAGGTAAAACGTATGAAAGTAGGGGAACGTTGAATGAAGTGGAGTATTCCGGAACGGATTATTGATCAAGGAAGAAAATATGTTGCTGATAAACGAGTTCTTTCAGTTAATTCAAACTTAGAAAAAAAAGTTTGGAACGCTGAAGTTATGGGAGACCAAAGGTATCGAATTGAATTAGACGGCACAACTAAAGAAGAAGATTTTTGCGAATGTGTGTATTGGCAGGAACATGGCTATTGTAAACATACTGTAGCTGTTGAGTTGGAATTACGAGACAGAGGAATTAGTCGCGTAATGACAAAAGACAATGCAAAAGAAGTGGCTACAGATTCACCTAGTCCAGGACAAGAATTGACCGAATCCTTTACTCGTATTTTCTTAAATGAGCATAGAGAATCACTTTCGACCTCTGGCAAAGAGCGTACGCTAGAATTTGAATACAAGATAGAAATGAAACCGTTAAGTACGGCGCTGGTACGTTCGAAAACAGAGGTTCTAGCACTTAGTATTCGAGTTGGAGTTGAGAAACTGTATATTGTCAAAGACTTACCAGCTTTTTTTGAAAGTTATTTGGCACAAAGTGTTTTTAATCTTAAATCAAATCAAACGATTGATTTCAAGCAAGTTCATTTAACTAAAGAAGATCAAGAAATTATGGATTTACTTCAGAAACAATTACATTCTAATCAATTAATGGTAGGCAACCAAAAAGAGACTGTTCTATTGACTAATAATAAAAGATATTTAATATTAATGCCTATTCTGGCAGAGGTTACGATACAGCTGTTACAAGATAGTGGCAATCTTCAATTCATTAATGGTAAAGATAAATATAAAAAAGTTATATTTGTAGAGAATCAATTGCCAATCTCATTTGAATTATTTCAAAAAAATAAATCAATTACCTTAGATATTTTAAATTTAGTGGATGCATACTTAGATGAGTACCAGTGGTTCGTTTCATCTAATGTTATTTTCCAACCTTCTAAGGAACAAATGCGAGCTAGTCAGCCATTGGATTACTTCCTAGAACGTTACGATGGGAACAATATTGAAATAAAACCTGAAAATATGCCCGATTTCACTGCATATGTAATGCCATTGTTGACTAAAATCGGTGAAGTGAGCGTTGACGAGGAACTTAAAAATTCTTTTATTCAAGAGCCTTTAAAGACAACTATCTATTTTAAGTACGATAAAGATACTGTTCATGCAACAGTTGAATTTAATTATAAGCAACTAGTCTTATCCACGAATGTCGAAGAAAATCATTTGCCAGATCCTGGCGTCCAGATTATTCGTGATAGTCAACAAGAAATGAACGTATTAAATCGCCTGAAAGAGTTTGAGTATCACCGCACAAAAAAAACTTATGCAAAGCGTATGGTGAGAGATGATGATTTTTATACTTTATTTACTAAAGAGATTCCAACTTTAGAATTAGATGCAACAGTTTATGTAGATGATTTATTAGATAGCATGTTTCTAGATCAAATCGATCCAGAAACCAATATTGATGTCCAAAACGATGGTTCCTTATTAGATATACGGTTTGATATCGGAGGGATTACTCCAGAAGAAATTGATAGCGTCTTGAAAAGTTTAAGTGAAAATAAATCTTTTCATAAATTAGACAATGGGACGATAATTGATTTAGAAACTGAAAAATTCAGACAAATTAGTGACGTTCTTACTGAATTACGTGTATCGAAAAGTTTTCAAAACGGTAAAATAAGTTTACCTAGTTACCGTGGTTTAGAGCTACATGAAAAATTCGGTCTAGAAGAAAAAAATAAACAGACATTGTCTAGAAAGTTTCAAAATTTAATTGAAGATTTAAATTTTCCAGATCAATTTGAGGTGGACTTACCAAAAAATCTTAATGCCGATTTAAGAGCGTATCAAGTAGTCGGATTTAAATGGCTTAAAATGCTTTCTAAATATGGTTTTGGGGGTATCCTCGCTGATGACATGGGGCTTGGGAAAACCATCCAAGTGATTACTTATATCTTGTCTGAAATTGAAGAGAAAAAAGAAAATAGTCCATTTTTAATTGTAGCGCCAGCTTCTTTAATCTACAACTGGAATCATGAATTAATAAAATTTGCACCTTCTGTTGAAAATTTTGTTGTTGCAGGCACAGCTGAAGAAAGAATGACTATTATCCAATCTGTAAAGAAAAATCAAGTATTAATCACCTCTTATCCAAGTTTTAGACAGGATGCGGATATTTATAAAAAACAAGAGTTCAGTTTATTAGTGCTGGATGAATCACAAATGGTGAAAAATTATCATACTAAAACAGCTCAAGCGCTTAGAGGATTAAGCATCAAAAAAAGATTTGCGTTAAGTGGAACTCCGATTGAGAATAAAATAGAAGAACTATGGGCAATTTTCCAATTAATTATGCCAGGTTTTTTCCCAACCATTAAACAATTTAAGACTTTACCTTATGAACAAGTTTCCAAGATGATTCGACCATTTGTGCTGAGAAGACTCAAAAAGGATGTATTAAAAGAATTACCAGATAAAATAGAAACTAATCTTTATAGTTCAATGACAAAAGAACAGAAAACAGTTTATTTAGCTTATCTGCAAAGAATACAAGAAAGTGTACAGAAAATGTCAGGAGATGATTTTAGAAAAAATAGAATCGAGATACTTTCAGGCCTGACTAGATTACGTCAAATTTGTTGTGATCCTCGTTTATTCTTAGATGATTATCAAGGAGAATCAGGAAAATTAGAGCAATTAAAAGAATTGTTAGAAACAGCAAAAGAAAGCAAAAAGCGCGTACTGATTTTTTCTCAATTTACTTCTATGTTATCAATCATTGAACGAGAACTCGCTGCTGAAGGAATAGACACTTTTTATTTAAGTGGACAAACAAAACCTAAAGATCGTTTAGAGATGGTCAACCGTTTCAATGATGGAGAAAAAGAAATTTTCCTTATCTCATTGAAAGCCGGTGGGACAGGCTTAAACTTAACGGGAGCCGATACCGTCATTTTATATGACTTATGGTGGAATCCCGCAGTAGAAGAGCAAGCAGCAGGACGTGCTCATCGCTTAGGTCAAAAGAAAGTTGTCGAGGTATGGCGCCTAATTGCGGAAGGAACGATAGAAGAAAAAATTAATTCAATGCAACAAGAGAAAAAAGCATTGTTTGATCAAGTGATTACTTCTGAAGGCAAAGAACAACAATCATTGACTCAGTTAACAGAAGCAGATATTCGTGAAATATTAAGTATTGGAAACTAAAAATGCAACCAGATGACTAAAAAGATAGGTAGATGCTGTATGAGAAAAGTTGTCATTCATATTGATGAAGAAGAGAAATGGTCAACAGTACTAGGGAACATACGCAATCTCAAAAAAGAACAAGTCTATTTTGAGATTGAAGTAGTAGTTAATGGTTCAGCTATAAAAGGCTATTTAAATCCTGAAATTGCAGAAACAGTTGAGGCTTTTGTGCAGCAAAACATCTTATTTGTAGCTTGTAATAATTCTATGCAGGGACACAGTATTAAAAGAGAGCAATTAAACTCAGCGGTAACAATTGTTTCTTCAGGTATTTTAGAGATTATTGAACAGCAACATGCTGGAGCAGCGTATGTCAAACCGTGAAAAAGAACATTTTTCAAGAAATTGAATATATTGTTCTTTTCACTTGATTTATTTAGTAATAAACCGTATAATAATAAATGGTATTAAAATACCAAATAATTTCACACCCCAGCGGATGTAAAGGACGGTGCTTGAGCATTCAAGTCTCCTTACAGTTGAACTTGGGGGAGGAAAAAATAAAACCAATGGAGGAAACAAATCATGGCAGTAATCTCAATGAAACAATTGCTTGAAGCAGGCGTGCATTTCGGTCACCAAACACGTCGTTGGAACCCGAAAATGAAACGTTTTATCTTTACAGAAAGAAACGGTATCTACATCATCGACTTACAAAAAACGGTTAAGTTAGCTGATACTGCATACACATACATGAAAGAAGTATCTGAGAACGGCGGAATCGCTCTATTCGTAGGTACAAAAAAACAAGCTCAAGAAGCAATTAAAGAAGAAGCAATCCGTTCAGGTCAATTCTACGTAAACCACCGTTGGTTAGGCGGAACATTAACAAACTGGGATACAATCCAAAAACGTATTAAACGTCTAAAAGAAATTAACAAAATGGAAGCAGACGGAACTTTTGAAGTTCTTCCTAAAAAAGAAGTTGGAATCTTGTTAAAACAACGCGATCGTTTAGAAAAATTCTTAGGTGGAATTGAAGATATGCCTAGAATTCCAGACGTTATGTTCGTTGTTGACCCACGTAAAGAACGTATTGCAATCCAAGAAGCTCACAAATTAAACATTCCTATCGTAGCAATGGTTGATACAAACTGTGATCCTGATGAGATTGATGTAATCATCCCATCAAATGATGACGCAATTCGCGCCGTTAAATTGATTACTTCAAAAATGGCAGATGCTATGATTGAAGGAAATCAAGGAGAAGACGAAGTTGTTGAAGAAACTTTTACAGCTGAAGCTCCTGTAGTTGCTGAAACTGCATCAATTGAAGAAATTGTTGAAGTTGTTGAAGGCAATAACGCTGAATAATTAAATAAACAACGGCTGTCTCGAGCAAAAGGAGAAGTGAGAAGCGACTTTACACGAAGCGGCATCATTTCAATTTAGCGGAGACAGCTTTTTTTATAAAGTATAAGAATTTATTAGGAGGAATAGTATAATGGCACAAGTAACAGCTAAGTTAGTTAAAGAATTACGCGATATGACAGGCGTTGGTATGATGGATTCAAAAAGAGCTTTAGTAGCTGTTGATGGAGATATTGAAGCTGCAGTAGATTATTTAAGAGAAACTGGTATGGCGAAAGCAGCTAAAAAAGCTGACCGTATTGCTGCCGAAGGATTAGCAGGAGTATTTGTTGCAGGTAACGTAGGTTCAATTACCGAAATTAACTCTGAAACAGATTTCGTTTCAAAAAATGAGCAATTCCAAAAATTAGTTAAAGACGTTACTGAAACTATTGCTAAAGGAAATCCTTCAACTCTTGAAGATGCTCAGAAATTAGAAGCAGGAGACGGAACAGTTGAATCTGAAATTCTTTCAGCAACGACTAAGATTGGTGAAAAAATTGGATTGCGTCGTTTTTCACGTGTTGAAAAAACTGATGAAGATGCATTTGGCGCATATACTCACATGGGTGGCCGCATTGCAGTTTTAGCAGTTCTTGAAGGTACAAAAGACGAAGAATTAGCGCGCGATATTGCAATGCATATTGCTGCTATCAATCCTAAATATGTTTCTCGCGAGCAAGTTTCTCAAGAAGAAATTGATCATGAAACTAAAGTACTAACAGAACAAGCTTTAAATGAAGGCAAACCTGCTAACATCGTTGAGAAAATGATTGTTGGTCGTTTGAATAAATATCTAGCTGAAATTTGCTTAGTAGATCAACCTTTTGTTAAAGATCCAGATATGACAGTAGGCAAATATATAGCTTCTAAAGGCGCTTCAGTAAAATCATTTGTTCGTTTCGAAGTTGGAGAAGGTATCCAAAAACGTGAAGAAAACTTTGCAGAAGAAGTTATGAATCAAGTAAACAAATAAAATGAAAAAAAGGAGCACATTTTAGATGTGTTCCCTTTTTTTTATGCCACTTAATCGTTTTACATCATGGACAAAAATAAATTTGTTAGTAAAAAATAAATTTAATTATTATAGATTACAAATGAAGTTTTTTATGAAATATGGTAGACTAAACAAAGTGTGTAAGAGTCAATGGAGGGGAAAAAATGATTGAACCGAAATACAAACGTGTTATCTTAAAAGTTAGTGGAGAAGCCTTAGCTGGAGATACAGGATTTGGCATTCAACCGCCAGTTATCAATAATATATGTAAAGAAATAAAAGAAGTAAAGGAATTAGGTATAGAAATTGCAATAGTTGTTGGTGGCGGAAATATCTGGCGTGGTCAAGTCGGTTCTGAAATGGGAATGGAAAGAGCTCAAGCAGACTATATGGGGATGTTAGCAACCGTTATGAATGCTTTAGCATTACAAGATTGTCTCGAAAATGTTGGAGTTCCAACAAGAGTCCAAACATCTATTGAAATGCGACAAATTGCTGAACCTTATATTCGTCGTAAAGCTGAAAGACATCTGGAAAAAGGCCGTGTGGTTATTTTCGCAGGCGGTACTGGAAACCCTTATTTCTCTACAGATACAACCGCAGCCTTACGTGCAGCTGAAATTGGTGCCGATGTGATATTAATGGCAAAAAATAATGTTGATGGTGTATATTCAGCAGATCCCAAAATAGATAGCTCAGCTATTAAATATGACGAGTTAACGCACTTAGATATCATTAATAAAGGTCTTCAAGTCATGGATTCAACAGCAAGTTCATTAAGTATGGATAACAATATACCTTTAGTTGTCTTTAATCTTAATGAACCTGGGAATATTAAACGAGTTGTTTTAGGAGAAACGATTGGGACTACCGTTAGGGGGAAAAGATAATGAGTATAGAATTATTAAAAGAGACAAAAGAAAAAATGTTGAAAGCAGAGCAAGCTTTCCAACGTGAATTAGGAACTATTCGAGCAGGACGTGCAAATCCTGCGCTATTAGATCGCATTCAAATTATTTATTATGGAGCTCCAACTCCTTTGAATCAAATTGCACAAATCTCTATTCCGGAAGCACGTGTGTTGATGATTACTCCGTTTGATAAAACTGTCCTTAAGGATATTGAAAAAGTTCTTATGCAAAGTGATATTGGAATCAATCCTAACAACGATGGCAACGTTATACGTCTAGTTATTCCTCAGTTAACAGAAGATAGACGTAAAGAATTAGCTAAACAAGTTGGCAAAGAAGCTGAAAATTCAAAAGTTTCTGTTCGTAATATCAGACGTGAGGCAATTGATGAATTGAAAAAATCTGAAAAAAATAAAGAATTAACATCTGATGACGTTCATTCTTATGAAGAAGATATTCAAAAGTTGACAGATGAAAGTATTAAAAATGTTGACGCTATTGCTTCTGAAAAAGAGAAAGAATTGTTAGATGTTTAATGTATAGATTTTGAATAAAAACACCTCATCGACCTTGTTGAAGGTTGATGAGGTGTTTTGTTTTTTGTAATTATTTATTAGTTGGTTCAGTTTTTTCTTCTTTTAGCAAGAAACTGGTTACTCGTGCGGCTACATAAGATACTATAAAACTGACTAGCATTCGTTTGATTAGCTTACTCATTTTAATCATCCTTTCAGTTCGTTGGTCTGCCACTTTGAATTTAAAAAAAGTATACCATTTTTTTAAAAAAATAAATAACTTTATGATTTCTGGAGGTTAAAAATTTTTTTATCATATCATCTGATACTCATTGTTTACTTGTTTGTTTAAATATCTAGGAATCTCTTAAGATGTTTATTTATTATAGGCATTTATAATAGATTTTGATACAATGGTATAAGTCGATGAATGGATTGGAGAAGTTTAAATGATAAATTTTTTTAAAAAAAAGAAACAAAAAGAAAATAAAATTGCTTCACGTCCTTTTGATGAAATGGACGAGGTACCTTCTCATATCGCAATTATAATGGATGGAAATGGACGTTGGGCTCAAAAAAAATTTTTACCTCGAATTGCAGGACATAAAGAAGGTATGAACACAGTCAAAAAAATCACAAGACGATCCAGCCAGATTGGCGTTAACGTTTTAACTTTATATGCCTTTTCGACTGAAAATTGGAGACGACCTGATCCAGAAGTGAATTTTCTGATGCAATTACCAGTAGACTTTTTCGATACATTTGTACCTGAATTAATTAAAGAAAATATTAAAGTTCAGGTTATTGGATTTACTGATCAGTTACCGTTACACACGAAGAAAGCTGTCACGAAAGCTATTGAAGATACAAAAAACAATACTGGCATGATATTGAATTTCGCATTAAATTACGGCAGTCGAAGTGAGATGCTTGAAGCTACTAAAAAAATAGCGAAATTGGTGAAAGACAATACTTTAAAGTTAGAAGAAATAGATGAAGCTATTTTTGAATCACAGTTGATGACGGCATCATTAGGTGATAATCAAGAAGTTGATTATCTGATTCGAACAAGTGGAGAAGAAAGAATTAGTAATTTTTTGCTCTGGCAAAATGCTTATAGTGAATTTTATTTCACAAAAGAACTTTGGCCAGACTTTAATGAACAATCATTAGAAAATGCCATTGCCGTGTATCAAAAAAGACACAGACGTTTTGGTGGATTATAATATCTAGGAGGGAATAATTAGTGAAACAAAGAATTATCACAGCAATACTTTCTTTAATCGTGTTTGTACCTATTGTATATATGGGATCTGTTATTTTAACGACCGCATTAGCTATATTGAGTCTTATTGCTTTATTTGAGCTATTTAGAATGAAAGGACATTCGTTGTTATCTGTGGAAGGCCTAATAGCTAGTATCGCACTATTGCTTATATTAATTCCTTCAAAGCAAGGAATATTAGGGACGTTGTATTCAGCAAATATGTTATTCTATATTTGTGTATTACTTTTGTTAGTTTCGACTGTATTTTCAAAAAACAAATTTAACTTTGATGACGCAGCTATGGCCATTTTAGGATCTATCTATATTGGGTTTGGATTTAAGTACTTTCTACTCATCCGTTTTGAAGGGTTGGGGTTGTTGTTGTTAGCTTTATTTATTGTTTGGGCAACGGATATAGGTGCTTACTTAGTAGGTCGTAAGTTTGGTAAGAATAAACTTGCGCCACACATTAGTCCAAATAAAACAATTGAAGGCTCATTAGGTGGCGTTTTTAGCGCACTTGTTGTGGCGACTATTTATTTTTTTGTTTTTCCATTAGATTTTTCATTTGGAATGACGGTTATATTGGCAATCCTGATTTCAGTTTCCGGTCAATTAGGTGACTTAGTTGAATCAGCTTTAAAACGCCATTATCAAGTAAAAGATTCTGGAAAGATACTACCCGGTCACGGAGGTATTCTTGATCGTTTTGACAGTATTTTATTTGCAATGCCAGTATTATATTTACTGACATTAGTTTAATTCATGAAAGGAAGTGAAGAAGTCATTATCTTTCTAAAGGTAATTGCTTTGTTATCATGAAAAAAATTTGTTTATTAGGTGCTACTGGCTCAGTTGGAACGAATACGATTCAAGTTGTTCAATCTTATCCTAATTTATTTGAAATAGTGGCCTTTTCTTTTCATGAAAATGAAAGAAAAGGAAGAAAATTGATTGAATTATTAAAACCAAAAGTAGTAGCGGTTAAATCGCAAGAAATGGCTCAGCGTTTAAAATTAGATTATCCTAAAGTTCGGTTTACATACGAAGAAGAAGGATTGTCTGAATTAGTTGTGATAGAAGAAGTAGATACAGTTGTAACAGCTTTAATGGGAAGTATTGGTTTGGTACCAACGTTAACAGCAATAGAAGCAGGGAAAGAAATAGCACTCGCTAATAAAGAAACTCTCGTCATAGCTGGAGACTTAGTAATGGGGTTAGCATCAAAAAAAAATGTAAAAATCTTCCCTTTAGACAGTGAGCATTCTGCAATTTTTCAGTGTTTACAAGGTGAAAATATTAACCATGTTAGTCAATTACTTATTACAGCATCGGGTGGAAGTTTTCGTGATTATTCGAGAGCTGATTTAGCTAATGTGAGTGTTGCAGATGCTTTGAATCATCCAAATTGGTCAATGGGGGAAAAAATTACTGTCGATTCAGCCTCAATGATGAATAAGGGGTTAGAGGTCATAGAAGCCCGGTGGTTATTTGATATGGATTATGATAAAATTAAGATTCTTTTACATCGTGAAAGCATTGTACATTCTTTGGTACAATTTGTTGATGGAACAATCAAAGCTCAACTCGGTGCTAGCGATATGCGAGAACCCATTCAATATGCTTTGGGTTTTCCTGAGCGTATGCCAATTAAAGAACCTCATTTCTTTGACTTAGCAGCGATTGGACAGTTACATTTTGAAGAAATGGATTTTCAACGATTTCCTTTATTGCAATTAGCCTTTGATACTGGAAGAATAGGTGGAACAGCTCCAACAGTTATGAATGCAGCGAATGAAATAGCTGTAAAGGCATTTATTCAAAAAAAAATATCTTTTTTAGACATTGAAAGATTAGTCTATAAAGCTGTTTACCAAGAAAAAGAACTACAAAAACCGGATCTCGCTATTCTTTTAGAAGTCGATAAGGATACTCGGGAAAAAGTTTTGAGTTGGATTTAAAGGAGAGATAGAATGGTTACAACAATTATTACCTTCATATTCGTTTTTAGTGTGTTAGTCATTTTTCATGAATTTGGACATTACTATTTTGCAAAAAAAGCGGGGATATTAGTTAGAGAATTTGCTATTGGTTTTGGGCCAAAGATTTTTTCTTATCGCAAAAATGAGACCACTTTTACTATACGTATTCTGCCAATCGGCGGTTACGTCAGAATGGCCGGTTATGAAGAAGAAACAGAAATTAAACCAGGTATGTCTGTAGGAATCCTATTAGACGAAAAGGATGAAGTAACAACAATCAATACTTTCAAGAAAAAACAATTACTTGAAGTTGTCCCTATACAAGTTAGTGCTATCGATTTAGAGAACGATTTATATATAGAAGGCTACCTTTCTGGTAATGAGAATCAACTGGTTCGTTACCCAGTAAAACGAAACGCTCTCTTAATTGAAGAAGACGGAACAGAAGTTCAAATTGCTCCACTTGATGTTCAATTCCAGGCAGCAAGTCTACCTCAAAGAATGATGACTAACTTTGCTGGTCCTATGAATAATATTATTTTAGCTATTATCACGTTTACTCTAATGGCTTTTTTACAAGGAGGAGTGGTCAGTGATGAAAATAAATTAGGATCAATCGTAGATAATAAGCCAGCTTATGAAGCGGGCTTATCAGAAGGAGATCAGGTTGTTGCAATCAATGATCAACCGATGGATAGTTGGAAAGAAATAGTAAAAGTTATTCAAAAAAGTCCTGATCAATCATTGATGTTTACTGTAAAATCAACTGGCAATTCTGAAAAGAAAATTGTCGTCATCCCTGAAGCGGTAAAAGGAAATGACGGTTCAAAAATTGGTATGATAGGGGTACAAGCTCCTATCGAAACATCTTTTATGGCTAAACTGTTGTTTGGCTTTACGTACACATGGATGGTAATTGTACAGATATTGACTGCGTTAGGCTCTATTTTTACTAAAGGATTTTCGGTTGATATGTTTGGTGGTCCAGTAGCTATCTATGCGACGACTGAAGCCGTTGTTAAAACAGGCTACATTGGAGTATTGAATTGGATGGGCATTTTAAGTATCAATTTGGGAATTATTAATCTTTTACCCGTACCAGCTTTAGATGGTGGTAAATTGCTATTAAATAGTATTGAAGGAATTAGAGGGAAACCCTTAAGCCAAGAAAAAGAGGGAATTATCACATTAATTGGAGTAGGATTATTACTCATATTAATGGTCCTAGTAACATGGAATGATATTCAAACCTACTTTTTGAAATAGAAAAAAGTATATAAATAAAATACTACATCTTAAATACTAAAGGAGATAACCAGTCATGAGACAATCAAAATTATTCGTGCCAACCTTGCGTGAGACCCCTAACGATGCTGAAGTTTTGAGTCATCAACTTTTATTGAGAGCAGGGTATATCAGACAAATATCTAGTGGAGTATATAGTTATCTTCCTTTAGCTAATAAAGTTTTAGAAAAGATTAAATTGATTATCCGAGAAGAATTTGAAAAGATTGATGCTGTTGAAATGTTAATGCCATCTCTTTTACCTCGTGAGTTATGGGAAGAATCAGGACGTTATGAAACATATGGAGAAGACTTAATGAAGTTAACTGATCGACATGGTAGAGATTATTTGTTAGGACCAACACATGAAGAAGCTTTTACTGCCTTAATTCGAGATGAAATTAATTCATACAAGCGCCTCCCTTTATCGTTATACCAAATACAAACTAAATATCGTGATGAAAAGAGACCACGTTCTGGATTACTAAGAAGTCGAGAATTTTTAATGAAAGATGCTTACTCATTTCATGACAGCTATGAAAGTTTAGATAAAACGTATTTAAATTTTGAAGAAGCTTATACGCGTATTTTTGATCGTTGCGGTTTAAATTTTAGAAATATCATTGGTGACGCTGGTGCAATGGGTGGAAGTGATTCAAAAGAATTTACAGCTATTTCTGATGCAGGTGAAGACATTATCGTTTATTCTGATTCTAGTGATTATTCAGCTAATTTAGAGATGGCAACTAGTTTTTACATGCATAAAAAATCAAGTAAAGTTGAGAAAGAATTAGAAAAAATAGCTACACCAAACTGTAAAACGGTTGAAGAAGTAGCGGATTTCTTGAAAGTAGAAACAAGCGATGTGATGAAGAGTATGTTATTCATTGCTGATGGCATACCTGTTTTAGCTGTCATTCGAGGTGATCACGAAGTTAATGATGTAAAACTTAAGAACTTTTTAAATGTTAATGCCTTAGAGATGGCAACAGATGAAGAAGCAAATCAATTTTTGGGAGTAAACTTTGGTTCTGTTGGCCCTATGAATGTTAAAGAGGACATTCGCGTTTTGGGGGATTTGTATGTTCAAGATATGGTAAATGCAGTTGCAGGCGCGAATGAAGAAGACCATCATTTCATAAATGTTAATCCTGTACGGGATGCTTCTATCGAAAAATTTGTGGATTTACGTTTTGTTAAGGAAGGGGAACTTTCTCCAGACGGACAAGGAGTACTGAAGTTTTCAAAAGGAATAGAAATTGGACATATTTTTAAATTAGGTACTCGTTATAGTGAGTCAATGGGTGCAACGGTGTTAGATAATAATGGGCGTTCTATCCCTGTCATTATGGGTTGTTATGGAATTGGTGTTAGCCGATTGCTTTCAGCGATAGCTGAACAAAAAAGTGACGATAAAGGTTTAATCTGGCCTCGACAGTTAGCCCCCTATGAACTTCACTTAGTACCAGTTAATATAAAATCAGATGACCAAGTCAACTTGGCTGAAGAATTATATGCCTCTCTACAACAAGCTGGTTTTTCAGTTTTATTAGATGATCGTGCTGAACGGGTAGGGGTGAAATTTGCTGATTCTGACTTAATTGGTCTGCCTATTCGTATAACCGTGGGGAAAAAAGCCGCTGAGGACATAGTAGAAATTAAAATTCGCAAAACTGGTGAAACGATTGAAGTTAGAAAAGATGAAATGATTTCAACAATGGCAATTTTACTGAATCCTGAAAATAATTAAAGGATAAAGAAACAAAGGGAGCCGATACAAGTACATTTTTACTTGTCTGTGCTTCCTTTGCTGTCTTTATTTAGAGTAAGTGAGTGTAATTGAAAGGAGTCAGTCGTTTATGAGTTTAAATCAAAAAGAATTATTTCAGAAATTGCTGGAGCAAATAGGGTTACAAAACGCAATAGAATATCAATCTTATTTTGAAAAAGGTGAAATAAAAAAAGTAACAGTGCATAAATTTTCAAAAACATGGCATTTTAACTTGCGATTTACAGATATTTTGCCTTTTGAAGTTTATCAACTGTTTATTGAAAAACTTCAATTGACCTTTAGTTCTATCGCGGCTATCGAAGTATCGATTGAAGCGATAAACCCTCACATAACGGTTGAAAAGCTAGAACAGTATTGGCCTTCAGTCGTAAAAAGAAGTGGTGTTTCATCACCATTATGTAATCGTGCATTTCAAGAGCAATTTCCTTTATTGAATGGGAAAAAAATTCAGTTTTTAGTTGAGAATGAAGTAGTAAAAGGTCGTTTAATTAATCAGTATCTACCACCCGTGGAAGTAGCCTATCAAAGTTTAGGCTTTCCATCTTTTAAAATAGAACCAGTTATCGATGAAGACAGTTACAACAATAAAATAACAGAGTTTAAAGAAAAAAAAGAAGAAGCTGATGCTTTATTAAGTATACGAGCAGGTGAAAACTTAAAGAAAGCTGAAGACGAAAAGAAATACAATAAAGAAAAAGGAATTGAAAATATTGCTAAAGGACCAATCGTTTTAGGCCGGAAGATAGCTGATAAAGAAGAAATTAAACAAATGGATCAGATTATAGAAGAAGAAAGACGAGTAACTATTGAAGGTTTTGTATTTGATGTGGAAATTCGTGTTCTTCGTTCAGAACGTCAATTATTGATTGTCAAAATTACTGATTATTCTTCATCTTTTACTGTCAAAAAATTCTCGAATACACCTGAAGACGAAGCGGCTTTCGCGGCCATCAAAAAAGGTATGTGGGTGAAAGCACGTGGAAGTGTCCAAGAGGATAATTTTATGCGAGATTTAGTTTTAAATGCCCAAGATATTTCCGAAAGCTTCCATGAAGAACGAAAAGATATGGCGCCAAAAGATAGTAAACGTGTTGAAATGCACTTGCATAGTAATATGAGTCAAATGGATGCAACAAATAACATTACTGATTTAGTTGCTCAAGCAGCAAAATGGGGTCATCCAGCCATAGCGATAACCGATCATGCTGGAGCTCAATCTTTTCCAGATGCTTTTCAAGCTGGACAAAAATACGGTGTAAAAATATTATATGGTATAGAAGCTAATATCGTTGATGATGGGATTCCGATTGCGTATCACTCTAGTGATATAGAGTTAGCCGAAGCAACTTATGTTGTTTTTGATGTAGAGACTACAGGGTTGTCTGCAGTTTATAACAAGATAATTGAATTATCAGCTGTTAAAATGTATAAAGGAAATGTGATTGAAAAGTTCGAATATTTCATTGACCCCGGTCATCCTCTATCACAAACGACAATAAATTTAACAGGGATCACTGATGATATGGTTAGAGGATCAAAAACTGAAAAAGAAGTATTAGCCTTGTTTGAAGATTTTGCAAAAGAACATATATTAGTTGCACATAATGCTAGTTTTGATATGGGTTTTTTAAATACAAGTAACGCAAGACAAGGCTTGGCTGAAAATAGTAATCCAGTCATTGATACACTGGAGTTATCTAGATTTCTTCATCCACAATTAAAAAGTCATAGATTAAATACCTTGGCTAAAAAATATGGTGTAGCTTTAGAGCAACATCATAGGGCTATTTATGATGCTGAATCGACAGGCTTTCTCTGTTGGTTGTTTTTAAAAGAAGCTGAAGAAGACTATCAAATAGTTAATCACAATCAATTAAATGATCGAATTGGTGAAGGGGATTCGTACAAACGTGCTCGCCCTTTCCATAGTACGATCATTGCAACCACACAAACGGGATTAAAAAACTTGTTTAAATTAGTCTCATTATCGATGACACAGTATTTTTTTAGAAATGCAAGAATTCCTCGATCAGAACTGATTAGGCTACGTGAAGGCCTAATCGTAGGTTCTGCATGCAACCAAGGTGAAGTATTCGAAGCGATGATGCAAAAAGGCGTTGAAGAAGCTAAAAATAAAGCAAAGTTTTATGATTTTTTAGAAGTCATGCCTAAAGAAGTGTATGCACCTTTACTAGAACAAGAACTTGTTAATTCGGAGGATGATTTAGAAGAAATCATCCGGAATATGGTTCAAATAGGAGAAGAACTTGATACGCCCGTTGTAGCTACAGGGAATGTCCATTATTTGAATCCTGAAGATTATATTTATCGTAAAATATTGATAAATTCTCAAGGTGGAGCGAATCCGTTAAATAGAAGTGAGTTGCCAAAAGTACATTTTAGAACAACTGATGACATGCTAGAGGCTTTCGCTTTCTTGGGTAAGTCGACAGCACACAAAATTGTTGTTGAAAATACTCAAATGATAGCTGAATCTGTTGCTGAAATGACACCTGTAAAAACAGAGTTATATACCCCGAAAATTGAAGGTTCAGAAGAAGAAATCCGTAAATTAAGTTACGATGAAGCCCATCGCTTATATGGAAATCCTTTGCCAGAAATTATTGAAAAAAGATTGGAAAAAGAATTGACCAGTATCATCGGTAATGGCTTTTCAGTTATTTACTTGATTTCACAAAAACTCGTTCATAAAAGTATTTCAGAAGGATATTTGGTTGGTTCGCGTGGTTCTGTTGGATCTAGTTTTGTGGCTACTATGACTGGAATTACAGAAGTTAATCCCATGCCACCACATTACCGTTGTTCAAAATGTAAATATTCCAAGTTCTTTACAGACGGTTCTGTTGGTTCGGGATATGATTTACCTGAAGAAATCTGTCCAAATTGTCAGATTAGATTGCATAAAGATGGACATGATATTCCATTTGAAACATTTTTAGGTTTTAATGGCGACAAGGTCCCGGATATAGATTTAAATTTCTCTGGCGATTATCAATCAAAAGCACATGATTATACGAAAGTTCTTTTCGGAGATGAGTATGTTTTTAGAGCAGGTACAATCGGTACAGTAGCAGACCGAACAGCATTTGGATATGTGAAAGCTTACGAGCGAGATCAAAATTTGAATTTTCGTGCAGCAGAAATTGATCGATTAGCTAAAGGATCGACGGGTGTTAAACGAACGACCGGTCAACACCCAGGTGGGATTATTGTTATTCCAAATTATATGGATGTGTATGATTTCACGCCCATCCAATTTCCTGCTGATGCACAGGACTCTGAATGGAAAACAACTCATTTTGATTTTCACTCCATTCACGATAATGTGTTAAAATTAGATATTTTAGGACATGACGATCCTACTGTTATTCGGATGTTGCAAGATTTATCGGGAATTGATCCTCTAACAATACCAACAGATGATCCAGAGGTAATGAAAATTTTTGGTGGAACAGAAGTACTAGATGTTACCGCTGAACAAATTCAATCTAAAACAGGAACATTGGGTATTCCAGAATTTGGTACTCGCTTTGTTCGTGGTATGTTAGAACAAACGAAGCCAACAACGTTTGCTGAGTTGCTTCAGATCTCAGGACTTTCTCACGGAACCGACGTGTGGTTAGGCAATGCAGAAGAATTAATACGCGAAAATGATATTTCTTTATCTGAAGTTATTGGCTGTCGTGATGATATCATGGTTTATTTAATGCACAATGGTGTAGAGGATGGACTAGCCTTTAAAATTATGGAATCTGTCCGTAAAGGCAAAGGAATTCCTGATGAATGGCAAAAAGAGATGCGAGCTGAAAAAGTTCCAGAATGGTACATTGACTCATGTTTAAAAATTAAGTATATGTTTCCTAAAGCACATGCTGCTGCTTATGTCTTAATGGCTCTTCGTGTAGCTTATTATAAAGTCCACTTTCCTATTTTGTATTATGCTGCTTATTTTTCTGTTCGTGCTACGGATTTTGAATTAGTAGCTATGTGCCAAGGAAAAGAAAGTATAAAAGTTAAAATGAAAGAAATTACAGATAAAGGCCTGGATGCCTCAACAAAAGAAAAAAATGTTTTAACTGTCTTAGAATTAGCCAATGAGATGGTGGAGCGTGGAATGAATTTTAAAATGATTGATCTAGCTAAATCTGACGCGAAAGATTTTGTCATTGAAGGCACTTCTTTGATTGCACCCTTTAGAGCTGTACCAAGTTTAGGTGCCAATGTGGCTAATCAAATAGTAGAAGCTAGATTAGATAAACCCTTTTTATCTAAAGAGGATTTAAGTAAACGCGGAAAAGTATCTAAAACAGTTATTGAGTATATGAATGAAAATGGTGTCTTAAAAGGAATGCCCGACGAAAATCAACTTTCCCTATTTGATTTATTTTAGATAGAGAAGATAGACTAGGTTAGCAATGTAAACTTGTCTATTAAGATAACTCTAAGATAAAAAAACACGTATTTACCATTGGTTTTGTTGCTATGGTTAGGGATTTGTGTTATTATTTAACTGTATTTAGATATCTTGGTAAAGAGTGAGCGGCGACGCTCACTCTTTTTCGGCAGACAGGTATATGTATCTAAAAGGAGGCGGTATAAGATGACAAGTGTGGTTGAAACGGTTAGTGATATTGTCCAACCCATAGTCGACGGTTTTGAATTTGAGTTAGTTGACGCAGAATTTGTTAGAGAAGGTAAAAATTGGTTTTTGAGGATATATATAGATAAACCAGAGGGTATTACTTTGGAAGATTGTGCTTTTATTAGTGAGAAAATTAGCGAAAAAATGGATGCAATGGATCCAGATCCAATACCGCAAGCTTATTTCTTAGAAGTATCTTCACCTGGAGCTGAAAGACCGTTAAAAAAAGAAGAAGATTATATTCAAGCTGTTGGAGAATATATTCATATTTCATTGTATGAGGCTTTTGATGGTGAAAAAATTTATGAAGGAACATTAAAACAAGTTACAAAAGAAACCTTGATTTTATCAGTACGTATTAAAACTCGATTAAAAGAAATCGAATTTGATCGTAAAAAAATTGCAAAAGCTAGACTAGCAATTCAGTTTTAAATTAAACGGTTATTGGACAGGAGAGAAAATGAAATGAGCAAAGAAATGCTAAATGCCCTTGAGACCCTAGAGCAAGAAAAAGGCATTGCAAAAGAAATCGTAATTGATGCTTTGGAAGCTGCATTAGTTTCTGCATATAAAAAAAATTACGGGCAAGCACAAAATGTAGAAGTTGAATTTGATATAAAAAAAGGTGACATTCTTGTGTTCGCGGTAAAAGAAGTTGTTGATGTCGTATTTGATTCACGTCTAGAGGTTAGTTTGGAAGATGCTTTAGATATTAATAATGCTTACGAATTAGGAGATACAATTCGTTTCAAAACGACTCCTAAAGATTTTGGTAGAATTGCAGCACAAACAGCAAAACAGGTTATTATGCAACGCGTTCGAGAAGCAGAGCGTAGTATCATCTATAACGAATTTATTACTTATGAAAATGATATAATGCAAGGGATAGTTGAACGACAAGACCATCGCTACATTTATGTGAATCTTGGGAAAATTGAAGCGGTATTATCTAAACAAGAACAAATACCGAATGAAGTGTATAAACCTCATGACCGTATAAAAGTTTATGTAACAAAAGTCGAAAATACATCAAAAGGGCCACAGATTTTTGTGAGCCGTAGTCATCCTGATTTATTAAAAAGATTATTTGAGCAAGAAGTCCCAGAAATATATGATGGTATTGTTGAAATCAAATCAATCGCTCGTGAGGCCGGCGACAGAGCCAAAGTTGCTGTGATGTCGAGAGACGAAAACATTGATCCAGTAGGTACTTGTGTTGGTCCTAAAGGACAACGTGTTCAAGCGATTGTAAATGAATTAAAAGGCGAAAATATGGATATTGTTGAATGGAGCGCAGATCCTGCAACTTTCATAGCTAATGCATTAAATCCTGCACAAGTTGTTGATGTTACTTTTAACGAAAGAGAAGGTAGCTGTGTCGTTGTGGTACCAGATTTCCAGTTGTCTCTTGCAATCGGTAAGCGTGGGCAGAATGCTCGTCTAGCTGCTAAACTAACTGGGTTTAAAATCGACATCAAGTCAGAATCAGATATGCAAGATTCGCTTGTTGTTGAAAAAGAAGCTGGCTTAGAACGCACGAAAGATTACGTTTCTGCTATTGAAGAAACAATGAGTGCGGAACAAGAAAATACACTAACAGAAGTGATTGAAACAGTAGAAGATCAAGAGGACTTTACGAATGAAATAGAGATAGACGATGAAGTAGAAGAAGGCATATTAGATTCAGAAGAAGCCGAAGAAATGATTGAATTGGCTGAAGACGAAGCTGAACACAAAGAATAATAGAGGTGAAAGATATGCAAAAGCGTAAAATTCCTATGCGTAAATGTATTGCTTCAAATGAAATGAAACCTAAAAAAGAAATGATTCGTATAGTAAAAAATAAAGAGGGCGAAATCAGTATTGATCCAAGTGGAAAAATGACTGGACGTGGCGCGTATGTTTCAATTGATCCAGCTATTGTAAAGATTGCTTGGGATAAACGTATTTTAGACCGTACGTTTGAGACAGCTTTAACTGACTCGTTTTATCAAGAACTGCTAGATTATGTATCACGTCAGAAAGCGCGGATGAATTTATGAATCAAGATCAAAAAGCACTTAATCTTTTGGGAATAGCAATGAAAGCTGGCAAATTGGTAACAGGTGAAGACTTAACATTAAAAGAAATTAGAAAAGAGCAAGCAAAGGTAGTGTTAATTGCTACTGATGCTAGTGATCAAACTAAAAAGAAAATCTCGGATAAGTGTCGTTATTATAATATTCCGATAGTTCTTCATTTTACAAAATCAGAATTAAGTCAGGCTATCGGAAAAGAGCGTACGATATGTACAACCTTAGATAACGGTTTTGGGAAAAAAATCCGGGAATTATTACTAAATTAACGGAGGTTGTTAGAATGGCTAATTTGCGAGTATTTGAATTTGCAAAAAAACATGATTTACCTACTAAAAAAGTAATTGAAAAAGCTAAGGAGTTAGGAATTAATTATAGTAGTCATATGTCTTCAATGGAAGACAAACAAGTTGCGATGCTAAATGAGACATTTGCTGCAAACAAGAAAAGGAATACACCTACATTGAAAAAAGAAGAAGAAACAAAAAAAAATACAACACAAAAAGGCGGTAAGGGTATAGTAAACAAACAGAAACCATCCAATAATAGTACAAAACCTGAAACGAAATCAAAACCATCTTCAATAGTTAAGACAGAAAATAATAAAAAAACGACACCATCAACAAATAGTCGACCAGCAGCAAAACCTGCTGAAAAGAAAGCAGATTCAATTGTAAAACGTACGACCAACCCAATGGAACAACGCACAACAACCGGAACTAGCGGAAAACGTGGAGGATATCGTGGGGCACAAGGTACTCATGGTGGATTTAACAAACGTAAGAAAAAAGGAAAACGTGGAGAAACTAGACCAGTAGCCCCACCAGTTCCTCGTAAATTCAAAGAATTACCAGATGTTTTGGTCTATACTGATGGAATGACTGTAGCGGAGATTTCAAAGAAAATTTATCGCGAACCTGCAGAAATTATTAAAAAACTTTTCCTACTTGGTGTGGTAGCTACCTTAAACCAAAGTTTAAATAAAGAAGCTATTGAGCTTCTTGCAACAGAATATGGTATTGAAACAGAAGAAAAAGTAAAAGTAGACGTATCTGATTTAGATGTTTATTTTGAAACAGAAACAAAAGAAGAAAACTTGGCAACACGTCCTCCAGTTGTAACAATTATGGGACACGTTGACCATGGTAAAACGACTTTGTTGGACTCTTTAAGAAATACAAAAGTTAGCTTGGGCGAAGCCGGCGGAATTACCCAGCATATTGGTGCATATCAAGTGAAATCTAACGGTAAGACAATTACTTTCTTAGACACGCCAGGACACGCAGCCTTTACTACAATGCGTGCTCGTGGTGCAGATGTTACAGATATCACCATTATTGTAGTAGCCGCTGATGATGGCGTTATGCCACAAACTATCGAGGCTATTAATCACGCTAAAGCTGCAAAAGTTCCAATTATTGTAGCTGTCAACAAAATTGATAAGCCTACAGCTAATCCAGAACGAGTAATGCAAGAATTGACTGAATATGGTTTAATTCCTGAATCATGGGGTGGAGACACTATATTCGTTGAAATTTCTGCTAAATTTGCTAAAAATTTAGATGAATTATTGGAAATGATTTTATTAGTTGCAGAAGTAGAAGACTTAAAAGCAGATCCTAAGAGAGCAGCTTTAGGTTCAGTAATTGAAGCTCGTTTAGATAAAAGTAAGGGACCAATTGCTACTTTACTTGTTCAAGAAGGAACATTGCGAGTTGGAGATCCAATTGTAGTCGGCAACACATATGGACGTGTACGAGTTATGGTTAACGAACTTGGTAGACGTGTTAAAAAAGCAGGACCTTCTGCTCCAGTGGAGATTACTGGTTTAAATACAGCTCCACAAGCGGGCGATCAATTTGTTGTTTTTGATGATGAAAAATCAGCACGCTCAGTTGGAGAAACACGCGCACAAAAAGCGATGGCTAGCCAACGCTTAACGACTAACCGTGTGACATTAGATAATTTATTCTCTAGTTTAGAAGAAGGAGAACTAAAAGAAGTTAATGTTATTATTAAAGCGGATGTACAAGGTTCAGCAGAAGCATTATCTTCTAGTTTACAAAAAATTGAAGTTGAAGGCGTGCGTGTGAAAATCATACACACGGCAGTTGGAGCTATTAATGAGAGTGACATTACATTAGCTGCAGCAAGTAATGCCATCATCATTGGTTTTAACGTTCGACCAACTCCACAAGCTAAAGAACAAGCTAGCCAAGAAAAAATTGATATTCGTCTACACCGGATTATTTACAATGCTATAGACGAAATTGAAACAGCAATGAAAGGCATGTTGGATCCAGAGTATGAAGAAAAAGTTACTGGACAAGCAGTCGTTCGTGAGACATTTGCGGTTTCTAAAGTAGGAACAATTGCTGGTGGTTTCGTGACGGATGGTCACATTTCTCGTAACAGTAGTATTCGTTTAATCAGAGACAATATTGTGATTTTTGAAGGCGAATTAGCTAGTTTGAAACGCTTTAAAGATGATGCAAAAGAAGTTAAAAAAGGATTCGAATGTGGCTTCATGATTAAAGATTACAATGATGTAATAGTGGATGACGTTATTGAAGCATACGAAATGGTTGAAATTAAACGAAAGTAATCTTTTCTTTTTATTAATAAATAAAGAAAAAATGATGAAAGTGAGGGAACATCATGGCAAATTTTAGAACTGGGCGAGTAGCTCAAGAAATTCAAAAAGAAGTCAATGATATTTTAGTCAAACGTGTGAGAGATCCGCGTGTTTCAAATGTGACAATTACTGAAGTAAAAGTAACTGGAGATTTGCAACAAGCAACGATTTACTACAGTATTTTATCTGAAAAAGAAAAAGATCTTGAAATGGTTCAGTTAGGCTTAGATAAAGCAACTGGGTTGATTAGAAGAGAATTAGGCCAACGCTTGACGCTTTATAAAACTCCTGAATTAACTTTTTCGCTTGATGAATCTGTCTTGTATGGTAGCCGAATTGACGAATTGTTACGTGATTTAAACAAAGAATAAAAAGAAACGAAGGACTAAAAAAACTTAAAACTAGAACAATTAGAAACATAGTGACAGTCTAATCGCAGACTGTTAAGTTGGATTCGTCTGTAATAGTTGTATTTATTTTTTGAAATACTCTCCGTTAGAACGATTCGAGAATGAAAATGGGAGTTGGACACAAAACGTTTAGACCAGCATCGCTTCACTAAAAAGCGCAAGATGGTCACAGACCATCGAGTATTATTCGTGAAGTGAACGTTGGGTTTGCTTTTTGGAGCACGTTCTAAAATGAAAATCCGGATACGTGAAAGGGGGCTGAGACAACTGTCTCAGCCTCTATTTTTTTAATGAAGTTTAAACAGTATAGTATTTAAGAATTTTATTTAAATAAAATTATTTGGAGGTTGAATATATTGACTTTATATTCATATATTGGCACAGAAGAAAAAATAGTTATACGAGCACCAGAAGATCCAAATGTGATTGCTTTAATTGCTCGCGATACGTTAGATGCAGGGGTGACGGATGAAATGGTATTGTCTTATATCCGTGTGCAAACAGATGATGACACAGTTACTATGAATCAAATTAAATTTTATGATAAAGAAGCAGAGATTGTTGGGACTTTTGAAATCCTAGAACTAGTTAAAAATGGAGATATCTTAAAACATTTTAGCACCCCTTATGTTTACAAAACGACTGATTTCCCAGTATGGGAACCCATTGAAAATGACACAGCTATTCCGGATGGTTTCACGCTAAAAGATGTAGCAGATTACCACAAGATGATGGATGAAGCTCGAGCAGTAAATAAAACTCAGCAAACAGGATTTTTATCTTTCTTAACAACTTATTTTAAAGACTCAAATAAAATAGAGCTTTATAGTTGCTGGGATGGTGAGGAATTAAACAAAGAACAATTTCGACGAACAATTAGTTGGGGAGTAGTATCAAAAAATCAATTATTATTCGAAATGCGCGAAAAAGAATTTATTGTTATCAATAAATAATAGATGATGTACAGATATTTATTATCTGTAGCTTTTTTTGCGCTTTTATTTCGACTGAATTCAAAATAGGATACAATAGTAGAGTTAAAAAAGAAGGTAGGGATTTGTATTGGATGGTATTCTTCCATTATGGAAAGAACGTGGCATGACAAGTCATGATTGCGTTTTTAAACTCAGAAAAATATTGAAAACAAAAAAAATTGGTCATACTGGAACTTTGGATCCTGATGTCGATGGCGTTTTACCGATATGTATAGGAAATGCTACAAAAGTTGTTGAGTATATGATGGAAACTGGGAAAAGTTATATAGGAGAAATTACTTTAGGTTTTTCTACAACTACTGAAGATAAAAGCGGTGAAATTGTTGAACGTCGTGCTGTAGATGTAATGCCTTCTTTAGAAGAAATCGATCAAGCAATGTCTGAAATGGAAGGCATTATTACTCAAATTCCACCTATGTTTTCGGCTGTAAAAATAAACGGGAAAAAACTTTATGAATATGCAAGAGCAGGTGAAACTGTTGAAAGACCAAGTAGAAAAGCAACTATTAATAAATTTGTTCGCACAACAATACCAGTTTTAAATGAAAAGGATAAAACGGTATCTTGGAGATTTGAAGTAGATTGTGGCAAAGGCACATATGTAAGAACATTATCTGTAGATTTAGGTGAAGCTCTAGGCTACCCAGCACATATGTCAGATTTAACTCGTACTTCAAGCGGAACGTTTCAGTCAAAAAATTGTTTAACCTTATCACAAGTTGCTGATAAGATGAGCAATCAAACAATCCAAGATTGTTTATACCCTTTAGAGTTTGGTATAAAAGAACTTGACTCAGTCGATATAGACGAAACTTTATGGAATAAAGTGAAGAATGGTGCTGTTTTACCAGCTGATGTATTTGGCAAGGATGTTACATTTCCACTAGTGATCATGTATGATACTTTAGCTTGGAGTATTTATGGGAAACATCCAGTTAAAGAAAATTGTGTGAAACCAATAAAAGGATTGCGATCATTTCAGTAAAGGAGCTTTTCTAGTATGGAAATTATTAAATTACGTCACCCTTATAAGAAAAGTCAAATTCCTTCAGCGAATGTCGTTTTGGCTTTAGGTTTTTTTGATGGGGTTCATAGGGGGCACCAAGAAGTTATTAATCAAGCTAAAAATCTTTCTTTGAAAAAACACTGTAAATTAGCAGTAATGACTTTCAATCAGCATCCTTCGATTGTTTTCAAAAAAATAGCAGCCCAAGATATGCTTTATCTTTCGACTGTAGAAAAAAAGGAAGCCATCATGGCTGATTTAGGTGTAGACATTTTATACGAAATAGAATTCACCTCAGCCTTTGCGTCTTTAGACCCTCAATCCTTCGTTGATTTATACATTGTAGCCCTAAATGCAAAGGTAGTCGTCGCAGGTTTTGATTACACATATGGGAAAAAAGAGGTGGCTTCTATGGAACATCTGCCACAGTATGCTAAAAATCGTTTTGAGATTGTTGTGATTGAAAAACAAACAACAAATGATGCTAAAATCAGTTCTACACGAATTAGAAAAGCAATAGATAGTGGAGATATCAAAGAGGCTAATTGGTTGTTAGGCTATACGTATGAAACAACTGGACGTGTTATTCATGGAGATGCTCGAGGTAGATTACTAGGTTTCCCAACGGCTAACATTGATGTGACGAAAGACATACGCTTACCCACTGTTGGTGTTTACGTAGTTGAAATTCTTATAGGAAACAAACATTACCAAGGCATGGCATCAATTGGGCATAATATTACATTCGAAATAAACCGTCCATTGACAGTTGAAGTATATATTTTAAACTTTAATCAAGATATATATGGAGAAAAAGTAACGGTTTTATGGCAGCATTTTTTGAGAGATGAATGGAAATTTGATTCAGTTGAAGCTTTAATTGCTCAGTTAAAGCAAGACGAAAAAGATACACGTGATTATTTTTTAATAGAAAATAAAAAAAACGAGAAAACCATATAAAACAGGAAACGATTGCTCCCTTACACTCATAATAATAAATGATAAATCCTTTGTGTTCTTTAATAAGAAAACAAAGGATTTTATTTTTTTGATTCAACAACTAATGAAAATTGATTTTTTGAATACTTAATGTATAAAAACGTTTAATATTCATTTTAAAACTAAAATATCATGGTAAAATACACATTTAAGAATAAAAACACATTCTAATCTTGTTTTAATCGTTTTGAAATGGTATTATAATGTTTATCGTGAGTTAATTAAAAATAAAGAGGTGTTCAAATGGAAAATGAAAAAGTAGTTATAGCATACTCCGGAGGTTTAGATACATCTGTTGCCATTAAATGGTTGACTGAAGAAGGTTACGATGTGATTGCTTGTTGTTTAGATGTAGGTGAGGGGAAAAATCTAGATTTTATTAAAGAAAAAGCTTTAAGTATTGGAGCCATTTCTTCGTATACAATCGATGCAAAAAAAGAATTCGCAGAAGAATATGCTTTAATAGCTCTGCAAGCACATACTTTTTATGAGGGCACTTATCCATTGATTTCTGCTTTATCTCGTCCATTAATTGCGAAAAAATTAGTGGAAGTAGCTATCAAAAAAGGTGCTAGTGCAGTTGCTCATGGGTGCACTGGAAAAGGTAATGATCAAGTGCGCTTTGAAGTAGCAATACACTCTTTAGCACCAAATTTAAAAGTTCTTGCACCCGTCCGTGAATGGCAATGGTCAAGAGAAGAAGAAATCAATTATGCTATTAAGCATGAGATACCGGTGCCTATTGATTTAGATAATCCTTTTTCCATTGACCAGAACTTGTGGGGAAGAGCGAATGAATGTGGTATTTTAGAAAATCCTTGGGCGGCACCGCCAGAAGCAGCGTATGAGTTAACGGCTAATTTAGCAAATACACCAGATAGTCCAGAAATTTTAGAAATCGACTTTTTAGCTGGGAAACCTACTGCAATAAATGGCAAACAGTATTCCTTAGTGGAATTGATTGAATACCTTAATAAAATAGCAGGAAAACATGGAATTGGACGAATTGATCATATTGAAAACCGGTTAGTTGGAATTAAATCCCGTGAAGTCTATGAGGCACCAGGAGCCATGGTTCTGATGACGGCACATAAAGCTCTTGAAGATTTGACTTTTGTAAAAGAAATTGGTCATTTTAAACCAGCAATCGAACAAAAATTAACGGAGATGATTTATAACGGTTTATGGTTTAATCCTTTAACAGATAGTTTGATTGCTTTTTTAAATGCTACACAACAATACGTGAATGGTACAATACGTTTGAAATTATTCAAAGGCCATTCAATTGTTGAAGGAAGAAAATCCCCTAATTCCCTATATGATGAAAACTTAGCTACGTATACTTCGGCTGATACGTTTGATCAAAAAGCTTCAGTCGGTTTTATTAAATTATGGGGGCTTTCTACCAAAGTACACGCAGAAGTTCACCATTCGACTGATCGTTTTGAAGAAACAGTCATAAAAGAAAAAGTTTTCTATTAAGAAATGTTAGGATGAATTGAATGGAAAAATTATGGAGTGGAAGATTTGAAGGTGAAAGCCATGCATGGATTGATGCTTTTGGAGCTTCGATTGACATTGATCAACAGTTAGCCGAAGAAGATTTAATTTGCAGTTTAGCACACGTAAAAATGTTGGCTAAAACAAGTATACTATCCGTTGGAGAGTCAAATGAAATTATCGAAGGTCTAGAAAAATTACTCGAAGATAATAAAAAAGGTCATCTAGTATTTACCATCAAAAATGAAGATATTCACTTGAATTTAGAAAAGTTGCTTCATGACGATATTGGGCCAGTAGCAGGTAAGCTACATACGGCACGTAGCAGAAATGATCAAGTTGCAACGGATATGCATCTGTATCTGAAAAAAGAAGTAATCGAAATCAATCAATCGATTCAATTACTTATGGGTGTTTTGATTAATAAATCTGAAAAAAATGTGGAAACAATCTTGCCTGGGTACACTCATTTGCAACATGCGCAACCCATTTCTTTTGCCCATCATTTACTTGCTTATTATAATATGTTTAAACGTGATTTTGAACGCAATCAAGATAGTCTAAAAAGAATTGATATTTCCCCATTAGGAGCTGCAGCTCTAGCTGGAACAACTTTTCCTATTGATCGAGAATATACAAAAAAACTGATTGGTTTTAAGAAAAACTATTCTAACAGCCTAGATGCGGTTAGTGATCGCGATTTTATTTTAGAGTTTTTGAGTAATAGTAGTCTTTTGATGATGCATCTATCGCGTTTTTGCGAAGAAATTATTTTGTGGACTAGTCATGAATATCAGTTCGTGACATTGACAGATGCATTCTCAACTGGGAGTTCGATTATGCCTCAAAAGAAAAATCCAGATATGGCTGAGTTAATCCGTGGGAAAACAGGACGTGTTTATGGTAATTTAATAGGCTTATTAACAACAATGAAAGGTTTGCCATTAGCCTATAACAAAGACTTACAAGAAGATAAAGAAGGCATGTTTGATACAGTCAAAACGGTTAAAGATTGTCTAACCATATTTTCTAGTATGCTTGAGACCATGAAAATTAACGAATCCACAATGTACACGGCTACGACTAAGGATTATTCAAATGCAACTGAGTTAGCAGATTATCTAGCGAATAAAGGCATTCCCTTTAGAAAAGCTCATGAGATAGTAGGCAAGCTTGTGCTAGATTGCATAAAAAAAGAGAATTATTTGCAAGATATACCTTTATCTGAGTACCACGCCATTTCTGAATTGATTGAAGAAGATATTTATGCTGTTTTAGATTCAAAAACAGCAGTAGAACGACGCAACTCTTTTGGTGGTACAGGTTTTAAACAAATACAAAAAGAACTTATGAATGCAAATGAAGCGTTGATGGATATGAAACAAGTATGATAAGAGTTTCACCTCAACTGATTATCAGTTGATAGTAAAATGTAAATAAGCTACTAGAATAAAAAAATTTATTCTAGGGCTTATTTTTTTTGAATTAAATTTAATGTGTGAAATTATTTATATAGTGAGTTTCTCTAAAAAAATTCAACAATAAATGAGGTATTATCGTTGACAAGGTAACATATATTTGGTAGATTAATACTTGTGTTAGCACTCATCTGTCTTAAGTGCTAAATAAAGAGGTGATGTTTCTATGTTAACAGAAAGACAAATTCTCATATTAAAATCCATCATTTTTCTCTACACAAATAATGGCACTCCTATTGGATCTAAGACATTAATGAATGAGGCAGAATTAGATTATAGTTCCGCTACTATTCGTAATGAAATGGTTCATCTAGAGGAGTTAGGATTCATCGAAAAAACTCATTCTTCTTCAGGAAGAATACCGTCAATAAAAGGATATCGTTTTTACGTTGACCATCTTATCCACCCGATAGAAGTTCAAAAGAAGGATTTAATAACGATTAAAAAATCGTTTAGCAACGAATTTCATCAACTAGATGAAATAGTTATCCAGTCTGCTGAATTGCTCTCGCAGTTAACTAGTTATACAGCTATATCTTTAGGACCTGAATTAAAAGATAGTCGATTAACCGGGTTCAGGTTAGTCCCTTTGACAGAAAATAAAGTAATGGTCATATTAGTGACAGATAAAGGGCACGTAGAAAATCGAATGTTTTCTTTACCAAAAACAATTCAGTCTAGTGATTTAGAAAAGATGGTAAATATTTTTAATGAACGATTAGTGGGTCATACCTTAATTGAAGTATTTAAAAAGCTGGAAACAGAAATACCTGCTTTAATCAATAAATATGCCAAATCAGCAGCAGGGATTTCTTCTGCGCTTGATACGTTTATTTTACAGGCTGGACGTGATCAGATACATGTTGGTGGAAGAATGAATATGCTAGATTATTCTATGGGGATGGATGTTGAGAAATTCAAATTAATCTATTCTTTAATGGAAGACCAAAATGACTTAGCACATTTATTAACTCCTCATCACAGTGGAATTGAAGTAAAGATTGGTCAAGAGTTGGACGATGAAAGATTTGAGGGGTTTAGTTTGATAACTGCAGGGTATAACGTTATAGGTTATGGAACGGGACTGATTGCCTTGTTGGGACCAACTAGTATGCCATACTCAAAAATGATTAGTTTAGTGGATGTTTTTAGAAACGAGCTTTCAAAAAAAGTAATTGATTACTACCATTCGATGGAAGATTAATTAAAAAGGAGCTATGTATTATGTCTGAAGATCAAGAAGAAAAAAATAGTAGAAATAACAATGATGAATCTTCTGAAACGATTGAAGAAATTCAATCTCAAGAGGAAACGGTTGTTGAAGAAATTGATGAATTAGAGAAAATAAAAATGGATTTAAATGAGAAAGAGGATCAATATCTTCGTTTACAAGCTGAGTTAGCTAATATTCGCAAACGAAATCAAAAAGAAAAAGAAGATGCTGCAAAGTATCGCTCACAATCTTTAGCTACGGAGTTGTTACCAGTAATTGATAACCTAGAACGTGCTTTGTCAATCGAAGTTACAGACGAGCAAGGAGCAAACTTGAAAAAAGGTTTAGAAATGGTAATGGATTCTTTTAAAGTGGCATTGGAAAATGAAGGGATTCAAATGATCAATCCATTGAATCAACCTTTTAATCCAAATTTTCATCAGGCCATTCAAACTATCCCATTGGAAGATGGGCAAGAAACTGATACAGTTGTAAATGTATCTCAAAAAGGGTACTCTTTAAATGATCGTGTTTTAAGACCAGCAATGGTAATCGTTGCTCAATAAAGACTTAGAATAAAAAAAAATGAAAAGAAAAAGGGGTAATTAATTATGAGTAAAATTATTGGTATTGACTTAGGTACAACAAATTCAGCAGTAGCTATTTTAGAAGGCGGAGAAGCTAAAATTATAGCAAATCCAGAAGGCAATAGAACAACACCATCTGTTGTCGCATTTAAAAATGGAGAAATGCAAGTAGGAGAAGTTGCAAAACGTCAAGCAGTAACAAATCCACATACTATTAGTTCTATCAAACGCCATATTGGTGAGGCTGGTTACTCTGTTGATGTTGACGGTAAAAAATATACTCCTCAAGAAATATCAGCAACTATTTTACAGTATTTAAAAGGATATGCTGAAAGTTATTTAGGTGAAAAAGTAGATAAAGCTGTTATCACAGTGCCTGCTTATTTTAATGATGCACAACGTCAAGCAACTAAAGATGCTGGTAAAATTGCTGGTTTAGAAGTAGAAAGAATTATTAATGAGCCAACTGCAGCAGCACTAGCATACGGTTTAGATAAAACAGATAAAGAAGAAAAAGTGCTTGTATTTGACCTTGGTGGCGGTACATTTGACGTATCTATCCTTGAACTAGGCGACGGTGTCTTTGATGTTCTTTCAACAGCTGGAGATAACCATTTGGGTGGAGACGACTTTGATGAAAAAATTATTACCTATTTAGCAGAAGAGTTCAAAAAAGATAACGGTATTGATTTATCAAAAGATAAAATGGCTGTTCAACGTTTGAAAGATGCAGCTGAAAAAGCTAAAAAAGATTTGTCAGGTGTAAATGCAACCCAAATTAGCTTGCCATTTATTACAGCTGGAGAGTCAGGTCCTTTACACTTAGAAGTTAACTTAACTCGTGCAAAATTTGATGAATTAACATATGATTTAGTGGAACGTACAAAAAATCCTGTTCGCCAAGCTTTAAAAGATGCCGGTCTTTCTGCTTCTGAAGTAGATGAGATTATATTAGTTGGTGGATCTACACGTATTCCTGCCGTAGTAGAAGCTGTTCGTAAAGAAACTGGTAAAGAACCAAATAAATCAGTTAACCCTGATGAAGTAGTTGCTATGGGAGCGGCTATTCAAGCTGGTGTTCTTACTGGGGATGTTAAAGATATTGTCTTGTTAGATGTTACACCATTATCATTGGGTATTGAGACTATGGGTGGCGTATTCACAAAATTAATCGATAGAAACACAACTATTCCAACAACTAAATCACAAGTATTCTCAACAGCAGCAGACAATCAACCTGCAGTTGACGTACATGTATTACAAGGCGAACGCCCAATGGCAGCAGATAACAAAACTTTAGGACGTTTCCAATTAACTGATATTCCTGCAGCTCCTCGTGGAATTCCGCAAATTGAAGTATCATTTGATATTGATAAAAACGGAATTGTTAACGTTCGTGCGAAAGATTTAGGTACTCAAAAAGAACAAACCATTACGATCAAATCATCATCAGGTTTATCAGAGGACGAGATTGAACGTATGGTTAAAGATGCAGAAGCTAATGCGGATGCTGATAAAGCTCGTAAAGAAGAAGTTGATTTACGTAATGAAGTAGATCAATTGTTATTCCAAGTAGATAAAACTTTAGGTGAATTAGAAGGCAAAGCAGATGAAGCAGAAGTTAAAAAAGCTGAAGATGCTCGTGATGAATTAAAAGCAGCCGTTGAATCTAATGATTTAGAAGCAATGAAAACTAAGCGTGACGAATTAAACGAAATCGTTCAGGCTTTAACTGTAAAGCTTTATGAACAAGCTGCACAAGCTCAAGCAGAAGCTGAGCCTGAAGCTGAGCAAAGTGGAGATGACGATGTTGTTGATGCTGATTTTGAAGAAGTAGATGACAACAAATAATCAACAAATAGGATGATAAAGTAAAAGCCAAGGCAAAATGCTTTTGGCTTTTTCTTCTAGATATGATATGCTCTTGAAGTTGGATTTGAGCAATCGTGTTCTATAAAAAGTTATCTTTGTGACGATGGAGGGAAATCATGGCAAAAAGAGATTATTATGAAATTTTAGGAGTATCAAAAAGTGCTACAGAGCCAGAAATAAAAAAAGCATACCGTAAACTATCTAAACAATTTCATCCAGATATAAATAAAGAAGCAGATGCAGATGCAAAGTTCAAAGAAATTACTGAGGCTTATGAAGTATTAAGTGATGGAAATAAACGAGCAGCTTATGATCAATATGGTCATGCAAGTACAGATCCCAACTTTGGGAACGGTGGCGGTGGCGGCGGCTACGGTGGCGGTGGTTTTGGTGGCGGCGGCTTCGGCGGCGGTGGATTTGAAGATATTTTCGAATCTTTCTTCGGTGGCAGTGGTCGTACAGCCAATCCTAATGCTCCACGGCAAGGTGAGGATTTGCAATATCGAATGGATTTAGAATTTGAAGAAGCAGTTTTTGGTAAAGAAGGAAATATCCAGTATAATAGAGAAGCAGAATGTAAAACGTGTCATGGTGACGGGGCTAAACCTGGAACTAACCCAGTAACTTGTTCTAAATGTCATGGTTCAGGAACTCTGAATGTAGAGCGTAACACGCCACTTGGTCGAGTAATGACTCGCCAAACATGTGATGTTTGTGGAGGAACTGGTAAAGAGATCAAAGAAAAATGTCCAACTTGTTATGGTTCAGGTCATGTTAAAGAAAAACACTCTGTAAAAGTAACGGTTCCAGCAGGTGTTGAAGATGGCAATCAAATGCGCTTAAATGGGCAAGGAGAAGCTGGGAAAAATGGTGGACCTTACGGAGATTTATATGTTGTTTTCCATGTGAAATCAAGTGATCTCTTTGATCGTGATGGCTCAGAAATTTATTATGAATTGCCAATCAGTTTTATACAAGCAGCTTTGGGTGATGAGATTGAAGTGCCAACGGTTCATGGGAAAGTTAAGTTGAAAATTCCGGCTGGTACTCAAACAGGTACTAATTTCAGACTAAAGGGTAAAGGAGCTCCACGCTTGAGAGGAGCTGGCAATGGCGATCAACATGTTAAAATAAAAGTAATCACACCAAAAGATTTGTCTTCTGAACAAAAAAGAATTTTACGTGAATTTGCAAAAGAAAGTGGTATTGAAGTAACAGAGCAAGATGAGTCTCTTTTTGGCAAAGTAAAAGATGCATTTAAAAAAGATCGAAAATGAAAAGTAAAAAAGAAGCCTAGGTAATACATTATCTAGGCTTCTTTTTTTACGATATAGCAGCTATTCTAAAGATTGTAATTAAGCAGTTTCACTGTTATAATTTAAAATGACACTTTTTGGAATAAAACATGAAAGTAGGCATTAATTAGATGAATAAAAAAGAACTAGTTGAAAGACAAAAAAATATTCGAAACTTTTCTATTATCGCTCATATCGACCATGGGAAATCTACTCTAGCTGACCGTATCTTACAAATGACACGTACTGTAGCAGACCGTGATATGCAAGAACAATTATTAGATTCAATGGACTTAGAGCGTGAAAGAGGCATAACAATTAAATTAAACACAGTAGAGTTGAATTATACAGCCAAAAATGGGGAGACGTATACATTTCATTTAATTGATACACCAGGCCATGTCGATTTCACTTATGAAGTATCAAGAAGTTTGGCTGCTTGTGAAGGAGCAATACTAGTCGTAGATGCTGCTCAAGGAATTGAAGCTCAAACATTAGCCAATGTTTATTTAGCTTTAGATAACGAATTAGAAATTCTTCCTGTCATTAATAAAATTGATTTACCAGCTGCGGATCCTGAAAGGGTAAGACAAGAAATTGAGGATATTATTGGACTTGATGCAAGCGACGCTGTTTTAGCCAGTGCTAAAATTGGTCTGGGTATTGAAGACATTTTAGAACAAATAGTGGAGAAAGTCCCTGCACCAGATGGCGATTTAGATGCTCCATTGAAAGCACTTATATTTGACTCGGCTTATGATTCTTATCGTGGTGTTGTACTGAATGTGCGTATTATGGACGGAATTATTAAACCAGGCGATACAATGAAATTGATGAATACCAACAAAACATTTGAAGTTGCAGATGTTGGCATATTTTCACCAAAACCAATCAAACGTGACTTTTTAATGGTGGGAGATGTTGGTTATGTAACGGCTAATATTAAAACCGTTCAAGATGCTCGTGTTGGTGATACGATAACATTAGCAGATAATCCAGCATCAGAATCATTGCATGGTTATCGAAAAATGAATCCTATGGTGTATTGTGGGATGTATCCAGTTGATTCGTCACGTTTTACTGATTTACGCGAAGCTTTAGAAAAACTAGAATTGAATGATGCGGCTTTACAATTTGAAGCAGAAACTTCTCAAGCATTAGGCTTCGGTTTTAGATGTGGATTCTTAGGACTTTTACACATGGATGTTGTCCAAGAGCGACTTGAAAGAGAGTTTAATTTAGACTTGATTACAACAGCACCATCAGTAATCTATCATGTTAACCTAACTAACCAAACTCAAATAATCGTTTCAAACCCAGCGGACATGCCAGAACCTGGAGTAATTGAATCGATTGAAGAACCTTATGTAAAAGCGAATATAATGGTCCCAAATGATTATGTTGGTACGGTTATGGAAATAGCCCAGCATAAACGTGGTAATTTTATTGCTTTAGATTACTTAGATAACAATCGTGTTAATGTTATTTATGAAATTCCCTTGTCTGAAATTGTGTATGATTTCTTTGATAAATTGAAATCTAGTACAAAAGGATATGCATCTTTAGATTATGAAATGATAGGTTATAGAGCAAGTCGTTTAGCGAAAATGGATATTCTTTTAAATGGCGAAACAGTTGACGCATTAAGTTTTATTGTTCATAATGATTTTTCATACAATCGAGGAAAAGCAATTGTTGAAAAATTAAGAAGTATTATTCCCCGACAACAATTTGAAATACCAATTCAAGCTGCAATCGGTAGTAAAATATTATCTCGTTCAACGATTAAAGCATTGCGTAAAGATGTAACAGCTAAATTATACGGAGGGGATGTAACACGTCGCCAGAAATTACTGAAAAAACAAAAAGCTGGTAAAAAAAGAATGAAACAAGTTGGATCCGTTGAAATTCCTCAAGAAGCCTTCATGTCTGTTCTTAAGATAGATGACGACAAATAGATTATAGTATAATTAACAGGTTGAATGAATAAAAGAGCACTGTTTTATCGTGAAACTTCTAATAAAAGATGAGTGTAAATCTTTATTAGGAGTTTTTTGTTTTTGATAATAGTGTAAACGTTTTATGTGAAAAAACATCTCTATATAAGAATGGAAAGGACGTTATTAATGTATCTTATAATTAGTTTTGTATGCGTTATAGGATTTACCTTAATCCATTATTTTTCTAAGTATATGCAATTTGTAAATAAAGTACCGCGTAGTAAGTTTTTATCCTTTTCTGCGGGTGTTTCTGTTTCTTATGTTTTTGTTGATTTATTGCCAAAATTGAATGAATACCAACAAATTATATTAAGAAATTTACAAAACAGTGTTTGGAGAAACATAGAAAATCATATTTATATTGTCGCTTTATTAGGATTGGTTATTTTTTACTCATTAGAACGTTTAGTGAAGGTATCTAAAAAAAATTTATACAATAAAGAGATAAAAGAAACTAATCTATCCGTTTTCTGGATTCATATAAGTGCATTCACTGTTTATAATACGATTATAGGTTATCTTCTAGTGAAGGAACAGTTTGAAAATTATTTTGGTATACTTTTTTATTTCTTAGCTTTAAGTGTTCATTTGGTGACAAATGATTGGTCGTTGAGAAGAGATCATATGAAAATTTATGATCAGTATGGTAGATATATTTTAACACTGGCACCTGTGATTGGGTGGATTATAGGTGTGACAACTGAAGTAAACGAATTCGTTCTTTCCGTTTTACAAGCTTTTATAGCAGGGGGAGTCGTTTTAAATGCATTAAAAGACGAATTACCTGAAGAACAAGAAAGTAGTTTAAGTAGTTTTTTATCAGGAGTAATAGGATATACTTTTCTTTTATTGTTGATTTAAGAGTAGTTAAACGATTGAAAATCTTATTAAGGTAAAAGGAGGAATACAAATGAATAAACGAAAGAATCTTTTAAATCAACAACTGTCATTATTGCAATCTTCTTCAATTTTGAAGTTTGATGCAGAGGTGTCTCTCATACCAGGAATGACTAAATTAACTTTAGGAGAACCAGATTTTAACACACCTGAACATATAAAATTGGCTGGGATGAATGCAATTGAGGAGAATCATACTCATTATGCACCAACTGCTGGCGAACTTCCCTTACGACAAGCAGCGGCTATTTTTTTAAAAGAGAAATATGATTTGGATTACAAACCTGATTCGGAAATTTTAGTAACAGCAGGAGCAACTGAGGCAATATATGTAGCTTTATTTGGACTATTAAATCCTGGCGAAAAAGTGTTAATTCCAACACCAATCTATCCAGGATACATCCCCGTCACAATTCTAAGTAGATGCACGCCAATTTTTATCGATACTTCAAGTAATCATTTTGTTCTTTCTCCGGAAATGATTCAAGAAGCCATTTTAGAACATGGAGAAAGTATAAAGGCTATTGTACTGAATTACCCTAATAATCCCACAGGAGTTACGTATACTAGAGATGAAGTTGTGAATTTAGCTAATGAATTAAAAAAACACGACTTGTTCGTATTAAGTGATGAGATATACAGCGAGTTAACTTACAGTGGTTCACATGTTTCAATTGCTAAGTACCTACCCGAACAAACACTATTAATTAATGGTGTTTCAAAATCTCATGCCATGACAGGATGGCGAATAGGGTTACTTTGTGGTCCTGCAGAAATTATACAAGAAATCAATAAAGTTCATCAGTTTTTAATTACTTCTACTGCAACTATGTCTCAAAAAGCAGCTCTAGCTGCATTTACAGATGGTATAAATGATGCTCAGCTCATGAAAAACGAATACTTGAAACGACGCGATTATGTTTATGAACGTATCCAAAAAATTGGTTTTACTTGTCCTAAACCAAATGGTGCTTTTTACTTATTTGCTAAAATACCTGAAGGGTATATTCAAGATAGTATGAGTTTTTGTGTAGACTTAGCTCAAAAAAATAAGGTAGCTTTAATCCCAGGCGACTCATTTGGTCCAGGTGGGGAAGGTTACGTCCGTATTAGTTATGCAGCTAGCATGAAAACACTCATTACTGCAATGGAAAAATTAACGAATTATATAGAAAATAATAAAAAAACGGATATTGTTTAGAATAAAAAATACCTATGCAAATCAGAATCAAAAAAAACTAAATGTTTCTAGTTTAGAGCGAATAGGCGACCATTCTGTTAAAATTGCTCGACATGTGGCAACTAATCAATCTATTCATACAATTTCAGATACTTTTGAAAAAACAAAAGAAAATTTTTTTTCTTTCGAGAATGATTAAAAAACGTCTATAGATTTAAATGAAATAGAACCAAAAAAGACAGCACAAGTGAAATCGTTGCTGTCTTTTTGTTATGTTTTAATTTAAAGTAAATCGATTAAATTTAGTTTTATTTACGAATACCTTCTATTTGTTGTATACTTGTAGCTAAAGACTAGTTATTTATTTAAAGCAAAAGTGAAATTAAATGGATTTTTGACTAAATTCAAATTAAAGAAAATAAGAAATTACTCGGTATTGAGTGTTTAGGCAGACCACAAGTGTATATTTCATGGGTAAACAGGCTATTACTGGTTATATTTATTCCAGCTATTGAACCTTGTACAGTAATTGAACTGATGAAACAGATATGAATAAAATGAACGATTGCTAACGTGTGGCCCAGGAAAATTAACTAAGTCAATGGGAGTAGATAAAAAAGATAATGGAACTCTGAATATTTAAGATCTTTTTATTTTTCCCAAATCAAGAGAAGATACCCTGAAAAAAAGGATACTGCCACTCGAATTGGTATTTCGAATAGAGGTATATGGTCGGAAATTTTATTGCGCTATATTGTGTCAGAAAGCCCTAATATTTCCGGAGAAAAAGAAAAAATAGATAAGGACGTTAAATGAAAAATAAAGATAACCATATAATTGAAAGAAATGAGGAACTAAAATGACAAAACATGATATGATTGATTACCTAGAAAGCACAATGAGTGAAGCTAACTTAGATTTTGACTGGTCGATTGAATGGAAAAAAAGACAAAATGTCATTGAAGTAACCTTTACACTATATGCAGAAACAGAACCTGAATTGGTTATTCAAGATATTGAAGGAACAGTAAATACAGAAAATATCATTCAATTTGAAGATGTTGTTTGTTTTTACAATCCTGAAAAATCTAAAATAATACTAGATGATTATTTAGCAGCTTTTCCTTTTGACTTTAAAAAGGGTATTGAAAAAGGATTTATTGATGCTTTTGTAAAAATGTTGAGAATTGTAGTAACAGAAGGTCAATCAGATTTACTAGATTTTGCTACTGATTCTACTATTGAAACATTCGAAATAGAATGGAATCAAGTTAATTTTGAACAAACTATTCAAACGTTCAAAGATACTAATCGCTACAACTTAGAAAGAGTAGAGTACCCAAAATTTTAAGATTTAATAAGCGATAAATTAAAAGGAGACAACGAATAAAATGAATTGGATTGAAGTAAGTGTACAGATAGCTACTGAATCTGTAGATGCTGTTTCAAATATTTTGATTGAAGCAGGGTCCGAGGGTGTCTCCATAGAAGATAGTCAAGATTTTTTTAACGTTCCAGATGACGGTTTTGGGCAAATATGGGAACTAGATAGAGCTGATTTTTTAGAAGAAGGAGCGCTTGTTAAGGCATACTTTTCAGAAATGATATTTTCACCAGAAATTATTTCTAGTGTTAAAGAACAAATTATTGAATTAAAATCAAAAGGTTTATCTATTGAGCCAAATATTATGATAGTTACAGAAGTAGCTGAAACAAACTGGGCTACCGCCTGGAAGAAGTATTATCATTCTTTGAAGATCACTCGTTTTTTAACTATTGTTCCTAATTGGGAAGAGTATGAACCGCAACATCCGGATGAATGTATCATTAAATTAGATCCGGGTTTAGCTTTTGGAACAGGAACACATCCTACGACAATATTATCTTTGCAATCATTGGAGAATTGTATAAGAGGTGATGAGACTATTCTAGATGTTGGAACTGGATCTGGTGTGTTAAGTATTGCTGCTAAGGCTCTCGGAGCAGGTAAAGTTTTTGCGTACGATTTAGATGAAGTCGCCGTTAAGTCAGCTTATGATAATATTATGTTAAATGATTACGCAGTGGATGTACAAATTGCTGCTAATAATTTGTTGAAAGATGTTGAAATTAAAGCAGATATTGTAGTAGCAAATATTCTTGCTGAAATAATTTCACCTTTAATCCCTCAAGCTTGGTCTGTTTTAAAACCAGGAGGATTATTTTTAACGTCTGGAATTATTGATACAAAAAAAGAAACAATATTATTACAATTAAAAGAACAAAACTTTGAAATTATCCAACTATTACAAATGAAAGATTGGGTTGCAATTATTGCTAAAAAACCATTAGAGGAAGAGTGATATGCAGCGCTACTTTATTTCTGAAGAACGTAAAACTACTTATCAAACAACGGAAATTATTTTATCAGATGAACAATACCATCATATTACGCGGGTTATGCGCATGGAGATTGGAAATCAAATTTATTTAGTCTTTCCTGATCAAAAAGCTATTATAGCAAAAATAGTGAAAATAGAAAATGACTCAGTCGCTTTATTATGGGTATCAGATGAAATAAGTCAAAAAGAATTACCGATAGAAGTAACTATTGCTAGCGGATTGCCAAAAGGAGATAAATTAGATTACATTATTCAAAAAGGAACAGAATTAGGTGCTTCTTTTTTTATTCCTTTTCAAGCAAGTTATTCCATAACAAAATGGGATAAGAAAAAGAGTGAAAAAAAAATAACGCGTCTCAAGAAAATATCTCAAGAAGCAGCCGAACAATCTCATAGAACTAGAATTCCAGAAATATCACCAGTTGTTACCTTTAAAGAGCTACTTAATTTAGCTGATTCTTATGATGCATGCCTAGTCGCATATGAAGAAAGTGCTAAAGAAGGTGAAGTTCTAAACTTTGCAAAAACCTTAAATAAGTTACAATTTAATGACAAGGTATTAGTTGTTTTTGGTCCTGAAGGTGGGTTAAGTCATGAAGAAATTGGCTCTCTTATTAAAGTTGGTATGACGATTTGTTCGCTAGGCCCAAGAATATTAAGGACAGAAACGGCTCCGTTATATGCCTTAGCTGCTATTTCCTACCACTTTGAGTTAAATAAAAAACAATAAATCCGTATGAACCAGAAAAACTACGTATCTTATCATACTGGAAATAAGGAAAAAGTGTCGTTAAAACGGCACTTTTTTTCACTATTTGCCGAGCGAGGAACAATGAAGATTAAGAATTAATTGAACCTATGGTCACTATCATAATAGCTAATGTAACTCGTTCAAGCATTGAAATAATCGATTTTTAACGGTATAATCATAGGAAGTTATTAATCTTGAAATACTTTTTCCTAAAGGTCTAACTACTTTGATTGCAAAAAATAAATAGACTAAAACTAATAGATAACAAGATTAACTAAAAAAAGAAGGTGACAATATGCCCAAAAATAAAATTTATACTTCTCAAGAAGTCATTGCTTTGACAGTTGCCTATATGAATAGCAACCATGTAGCTTTTGTCAAAAAAGCATGCGACTTTGCAACAAAAGCACATGAGGGACAGTTACGGAAATCTGGAGAAGCTTATATTATTCATCCAATCCAAGTTGCAGGCATATTAGCTGAATTACAAATGGATCCAGTAACTGTTGCAACCGGTTTTTTACACGATGTAGTTGAAGATACCGACATTACATTTGACGATATTTCTAGAGAATTCACTCCTGAAGTAGCTCTGTTAGTCGATGGAGTAACAAAATTAGGGAAAATCGAGTTCAAGTCACATGAAGAACAACAAGCAGAAAATCATCGGAAGATGTTATTAGCAATGGCAAAAGACTTGCGTGTTATCATGGTTAAGCTAGCCGATCGGTTGCATAACTTACGTACGTTAAAATACCATCGACCAGATAAACAAAGACGTATTGCTAACGAAACGCTAGAAATTTATGCACCCTTAGCTGATCGGTTAGGGATTAGCAAAGTGAAATGGGAATTAGAAGATACTTCTTTACGTTATTTAAATCCGCAGCAGTATTATCGGATTGTACATTTAATGAATTCTAAAAGAGATGAACGTGAATCATATATTTCAAATACCATTCAAATTATTCAAGATTCTGTTGATGAGTTAAGCATAAATGCAAATATTTATGGGCGACCAAAACATATTTATTCTATTTATATTAAAATGAAAGATCAAAAGAAGCAATTTAATGAAATCTATGATTTACTGGCAATACGCGTCATTGTCGATTCAATTAAAGATTGTTATGCTGTATTAGGAGCCGTTCATACGCGATGGAAACCAATGCCAGGGAGATTTAAAGACTATATTGCGATGCCAAAATCGAACATGTACCAATCTATCCATACAACAGTTATCGGACCAAACGGAAGACCTGTAGAAGTTCAAATACGAACCGAAGAAATGCACCAGGTAGCTGAGTATGGTGTCGCTGCACATTGGGCATATAAAGAAGGCATTTCTAAAAAGATGGAAAATACAGATGTAGGAGAAAAAATATCTTGGTTTAGAGATATTTTAGAATTACAAAGTGAATCCAATGATGCTAGTGACTTTATGGAAAGCGTGAAAGGTGATATTCTTAAAGATAAAGTCTATGTATTTACTCCAAAAGGTGATGTAAGTGAATTGCCTTCAGGAGCAGGACCATTAGATTTTGCTTATCATATTCATACTGAAATCGGAAATAAAACTATTGGAGCTAAGGTGAATGGTAAAATTGTTCCTCTGAACTATAAGTTGAAAACTGGAGATATTATTGAAATCTTAACTTCACCAAATTCATATGGTCCCAGCCGAGACTGGATTAGCGTAGTTTCAACCAGTAAAGCAAAAAATAAAATTAAACGTTTCTTCAAATTACAAGATCGTGAAGCAAACATTATAAAAGGACGAGAATCGCTTGAAAAACAACTTCAAGAAATGCAATTCTTGCCAAAAGATTTTTTAACAAAACAAAATATGAAAATACTTTTAGATAGGTTTAATTTTACTATTGAAGAGGACTTGTATGCTGCTATCGGTTATGGTGAAGTTACTGCACTAGCTGTTGCTAATCGATTAACGGAAAAAGAAAGACGTGCAAGAGAAAGTGAAAAGAAAGCTCTAGAAATCGATAACATCGAAGTCAAATCAAAAAAAGAAACAGATAAACTTAAAGTTCGCCACGAAGGCGGAATCGTTATCCAAGGTGTGGATAATTTACTAGTAAGGATTAGCCGTTGTTGTAGTCCTGTTCCCGGGGATCCTATCGTTGGGTACATCACTAAAGGAAGAGGAATATCTATTCATAGAGCAGATTGTCCTAACGTAAAATCTGCAAAAGATGCCGAAAATCGTTTAATTGAAGTAGAGTGGGAAGATACTTCATCACAAGGACAAGAATACGATGCGGATCTTCAAATTGAAGGATATAATCGCTCTGGATTACTCAATGAAGTATTACAAGTCGTAAACACTATGACGCGTAACTTAAACAATGTCAGTGGTAAAGTAGACAATAATCGCATGGCGACGATTACACTGACAGTTGCTATTCCTAATCTAAATCATTTAGAAAGAATTATAGATAAAATTAAAATGATTCCAGATGTCTATAACGTTCATAGAATATCGTCTTAATTAAGTTAATTGTTGGGATAGAAATGAGGTTAATTTTGAGAATTGTCATTCAAAGAAGTAAGAAAGCAGAAGTTAAAATTGAAAATAAATCTATCGCTAGTATTGAACACGGTTTAGTATTATTAATAGGAATTGAATCTGCCGATACGAAAGAGGATGTGGATTACCTAGTTAGAAAAATATCAACCATGCGCATCTTTTCGGATGAATCCGATAAAATGAATCTATCTATTCAAGATGTCAAAGGAGATATTTTATCTATTTCTCAATTTACTTTGCATGCAGAAACAAAAAAAGGAAACCGGCCAAGTTTTATCCAAGCGGCAAAGCCCGAAGTGGCTACTCCTTTGTACGACTCTTTCAATGAAGGATTAAGAAACAATAATCTACATGTTGTAGAAGGTCTATTTGGCGCAGATATGCAAGTTTCTTTGATAAATGATGGACCTGTGACAATCGTAATTGATAGCAAGAATAAATAAAAAGAATACCCATCTCACACAATAAAAAGTGAGAGACGGGTATTTTTTATCTTTAGGAAGAAAAATAATTGTTTAATGCTTGGTAGATACTTTCAACAGCGAATGCACTATAAGAATCTGTATAAATAGTCGCTTGGTCTACAGTATGATTTAAATAACCGAGTTCCAATAGTACCGCAGGTTGAGAATTTTCACGTAAAACATAGTAGTCGCCAAAACGGGTGCCATTATTTGGCAAAGGGTTATTGACTTGAAGCTGCTTATTAATTGTTTCGGCTAAATTTTTATCATTTTCATGATAATAATAAGTGGTTGTTCCACTTACCTCATTAGGTATTTCAGTCGAATCATAATGAATACTAATAAACGCATCAGCAGAAACTTGATTACTGGTGACTGTTCGTTGATTTAAACTAACAAATTCATCCGAGTTTCGAGTTAGAATAACATTGACTCCAGCTTGTTTAAGTCGACTGGACAGAGCAATTGCAGTCTTTAAAGTAGCTTGTTTTTCATTATAATTTGATGCAGGAGCTCCTGGATCTTCGCCGCCGTGTCCTGCATCAATGACAATAGTTGCTTCAGCTAAGGATGTGATATTAGCTGAAGGTGCTGCAGTCTTGTTTCCTGATAGATCTACTACCCAATTGGCAACATAACCAGTTTTACCATCACTATTTTTAACCTTATACCATTCTCCTTTGGTACTTAGATAAGTAAAATTATCTCCTTTTGAGGCTTTATAAAGAATAGTGTCGTTTATAGATGGACCATTTCTGATATTTGTACCTTCGGATCGAACAGTTACTGTTTCAATTGAGGCGTCTTCATTTTTTTTAGCTGTAATCGAAGTTGGAATGATTGATTTTTTTTCTGCTGTTATTTCAATTAGATCAGAACTAACCCATGCAACTTGACCATTGTATTGTATTTGAGTCCAATTATTTTGTTGGAAAAGAACGGTTAACTCGGTTCCTTTAGTAGCTTTACCTAAAATAGTGGCTTCTAAATTGCCTTCGCTTCTAATATTAGCTGTTTCTACAGAAATTTTACCTAATTTGTTTGAAGCGGCACTGAATTCCGTATTTCCTATCAACCAACTAGCAACCCAACCAATTTGATCGTTGCTCAATCGAATTTTATACCATTCATTTTCTTCAGTTAAAATATTTATTTTTTCGCCACCAACGACTTGTGTCATGATGTCATAGGATAATCCAGGTCCGGTACGTATATTTACAACACTTGCATCAACTTTAACAGTATTTTTGTTAGCAAGAACGATTGTTGAAAAAGCTGTTATACTAATAAATAGAATAATGGCTAGAAAAACAATTAAGTTTTTTTGTTGCTTTAATTCATCAATTTTTTTCATTTAATCACTCACTACCTTCTTATTGCAAATAAGTGCAAACGTTTAATTTAATTATAGCAATTAAAGTACCTGTTATGCAATGAAATACTAAATCAATCAGTTAAACATTCAAAAACAGCTGAAAGATTCCTGCTTTTCAAAACTTGACAAGTACTATGCTTTCTTGTAATGTAATATTATTAGAACATAAAAGACCCGTTGAAAGAGAAAGTAAGTTTTTTAATGAGCAAAAAGAAAGAACCATCTTGGCTGAAAATGGTTCCCATTATAAGTCTGAATGACATTCTGGAGGGTTAATAGTGAAAAGCTATTACGTTACGAGCGTTAATCGTTGAGGAGAGCTCTTGCTTTCAAAAAAAGGTGGTACCACGAGAAAAAAACTAAACTCGTCCTTATTCTGTTATAGAATAAGGGCTTTTTTTTGATTTTTTTTAAACAAAATAAATAAATCTTTATTAAACTAAGGAGTGTTAACATTATGCAAATTCAAAGACCAAAAGGAACAGCAGATTTATTGCCGTCTGATTCGTTAAAGTGGCAATTTATAGAAGAAACAGCAAAAGTAATTTTAGGAGATTATCAATTTAGCGAAATTAGGACGCCCATTTTTGAAAGTTATGATTTATTTTCACGTGGCGTAGGAGAAACAAGCGATATTGTTTCTAAAGAAATGTATGATTTTTACGATAAGGGCAAACGTCACATGTCTCTTCGTCCTGAAGGAACAGCGCCAGTTGTACGTGCATATGTTGAAAATAAGTTATTTGGACCAGAATATGCAAAACCCTATAAAGTTTATTACATGGGACCTATGTTTCGATACGAACGTCCACAAGGCGGACGGATGAGACAATTTCATCAGTTAGGCGTTGAGGTATTTGGCAGTATGAACCCAGCTACTGATGTTGAAACAATGGCCTTAGCAATAGATTTGTTTAATGAACTTGGACTGCAACACTTTTCTTTAGTCATCAATTCACTTGGAGATATAGAAAGTAGGAAGGCCTACCGCGAAGCATTAATTGCTTATCTAGAACCTTCCTTTGATGAATTAAGTACGGACTCACAAATTAGATTGCATAAAAATCCATTGCGAGTATTAGATAGCAAAAATAAAAATGATCAAGAAATCATTAAAAATGCACCTTCTATTTTGGATTACTTAAATGAAGAATCAAAGCTACACTTCGAAGCCGTCATAGAAATGTTGGACGTGTTAGAGATTCCGTATCAAATTGATAGCAATATGGTAAGAGGTTTAGATTATTATAACCATACTATTTTTGAAATCATGAGCGATGCACCCGGCTTTGGCGCAATTACAACTATTTGTGCAGGTGGTCGCTATGACGGACTTGTAGAAGAAATAGGAGGACCTACTACTCCTGGCTTTGGTTTTGCGTTAGGTTTGGAACGTTTAATCTTAACCTTAGAAGCTGAAGAAATTGAGATACCTAACTCGCATGAAGTTGACGTTTATGTTGTGGGCTTAGGTGAATCTACAAATGTAGAAACGTTAAAATTGGTACAAGCGATTCGCAAGGCTGGATTTTCTGCAGATCGAGACTACTTTGATCGGAAAGCCAAAGCACAGTTTAAAACAGCTTCTAAGTTAAATGCTAAAGCCGTTTTGACTATCGGTGAAGAAGAACTAGGTAAGGGAGAAGCTAATTTTAAAGTAATGAAAAATAATAGCGAATCAAGCGTTAAACTAACAGAAATTTATAAAGATTTTGAAAAAGTATTTAATTTAAAAACAACCGATATGACTGCATTCAATGATTTTTTTAATAAAGAAAAATAGATAATAATAGGAGTTGGAAAAAATGGCAGAACGGACCGAATATTGCGGAAGAATTACAAAAGATTTATTAGGCCATACAGTAACTCTAAAAGGCTGGGTTCAAAAAAGACGCGACTTAGGTGATTTAATATTTATTGATTTACGAGATCGCGAAGGGATTATTCAAGTTGTCTTTAATCCTATTTTTTCTAAAGAAGCATTGACTATTGCTGAAAATGTACGTAGTGAATATGTACTAGAAATAAAAGGGAAAGTGGTAGCACGTGATGAAAATGTTATCAATAGAAACATCGCTACTGGAGAATTAGAAGTAGAAGTTGAAGAGATAAAAGTCTTAAATGAGTCTAAAACAACTCCTTTTTATATTGAAGATGGAGTAGCTGTTTCTGATGACAAAAGACTAGAATATCGCTACTTAGATTTAAGACGGCCAGAAATGACTAAAAACTTCATGTTGCGACATAAAATGACAAAATCTGTTCGTAATTATTTAGACAATAATGAATTTATTGATATAGAAACACCTTATTTAACTAAATCAACTCCTGAAGGTGCTCGTGATTATTTAGTTCCCTCACGTGTTCATCCCGGTCATTTTTACGCATTGCCACAGTCTCCTCAATTGTTCAAACAATTGTTAATGGGTGCAGGTTTCGATCGTTATTATCAAATCGTTCGTTGTTTTAGAGATGAAGATTTACGTGGAGATCGTCAACCAGAATTTACTCAGATTGATATTGAAACAAGCTTTTTGAAAGCAGAAGACATTCAGAGTTTTACCGAAGAAATGTTAGTTAAGGTTATGAAAGACACAAAAAACATTGATATACCAAGACCTTTTCCTCAATTGAGCTACGATGAAGCGATAAACCGTTTTGGTAGCGATAAACCTGATGTCCGTTTTGGTTTAGAACTAATTCAAATCAGTGATTTAGTCGAAGATTCAGATTTTAAAGTATTTAGTGGTGCAATCTCTAACGGTGGTGAAGTTAAAGCGATTAATGTTAAAGGAGCAGCTGATAAATTTTCTCGAAAAAATATCGAGGCTTTAGGAGAATTTGTTTCTATCTACGGCGCTAAAGGCTTAGCTTGGTTAAAAGTAGAAGAAAAGGAACTCAAAGGTCCTATCGCTAAGTTCTTTAAAGAAAATCCTCAAGAATTGATTAAACGATTAGAAGCAGAACCAGGTGATTTGTTGCTATTCGTTGCTGATAAAAAATCGGTAGTAGCGGATGCACTAGGTGCACTACGTTCTAAACTAGCTAAAGAATTGGATTTGATTGATCGTTCTGTATTTGCATTCCTTTGGATTGTTGATTGGCCTTTATTAGAATATGACGAGGAAGCTAACCGTTACAGTGCTGCCCATCATCCTTTTACAATGCCCAGAGAAGAAGACGTTGAATTATTGGGAACTGCACCAGAAAAAGTTCAAGCACAAGCTTATGATATTGTTTTAAATGGCTATGAGCTAGGTGGTGGTTCGTTAAGAATTCATTCTCGTGAAATTCAAGAAAAGATGTTTTCAGCGCTAGGTTTTACAAAAGAGGAGGCAAACGCTCAATTTGGTTTCTTGTTAGAAGCATTAGAATATGGATTCCCACCTCATGGCGGAATCGCATTAGGACTGGACCGATTTGCAATGTTATTAGCTGGCGAAGAAAATATTCGTGAAGTTATCGCATTCCCAAAAAATGGTAAAGCAGTTGATCCATTGACAAAAGCTCCAAGTTTAGTGAGTAATGAGCAATTAACTGACTTGTCTATAAAAACACTTAAAACAGAAGAATAAATCACATATGAGATGTACTTTTCATTAATGATTTATAATAAGCATTAAGAAACTTTTTAAGGAGGTTCTTAATGCTTATTTTTATTAAATAGTTACTTGAAATAAATTACGATTGTTGTAAAATTAAAGATAGAGAATTAAAAGGGGGAAAAATAATGACAACGAAGAGATGGACTGCTGTTGCTATAGCAATAGGACTTTTTGTACTATCTTTTATTATTAATGATTTAACTTTAAAAATTAATCCAACAGGCAATTCAGATAATGCAGTAATGGAGACGGCCAATACATTATTAGGACAACAAGTACTAAGTGAAACAGTCGTACTTAAAGGAAATCAAAGTGAACGTATTGCACTCCTTGAGATTAACGGAGCTATTTTAGCAGATCAAGCTTCCACTTTGTTCGATACATCAGGATACAATCATCAATTTTTCATGGAACAGTTAGAAGCAATAAAAACAGATAATTCTGTTAAAGGTGTATTGCTAGCCATTAATTCTCCTGGAGGCGGTACATATGAAAGTGCTCAAATAAAAGATAAAATAGACGAGTTGCAAAAAGTTACAAAAATTCCAATATACGTTTCAATGGGGAATGTTGCTGCTAGTGGGGGCTATTATATTGCGGCTTCTGCAGATAAAATCTTCGCATCCAAAGAAACGTTAACTGGATCAATTGGTGTGATTATGAGTAGTTTAAACCTAAGTGAACTATATGAAAAGATAGGTATTGAAGACACAACCATAAAAAGTGGTCAATTCAAAGACATTGGATCTGCAAGTAAAAAAATGACAGATGAAGAGCAACTTATTTTACAAGGCCTAGTTGACGATTCGTACAATCGTTTTATTCAGGTTGTAACTAAAGGTAGAAATATAGACATAAATGAAGTTAAAGCTATTTCTGATGGAAGAATTTTTGATGGAGTACAAGCAAAAAAAAATGGATTGATTGATCAAATTGGTTACCAAGAAGATGCTTTAGAAGCACTCAAAAAAGACAATCAAATTGAAGATGCAGAAGTTTTTCAGTACTCAACTGGTTCATTATCTTTTAAATCTCTCCTGACTTCTAAAGTAAGTCAGTTTGTCTCTCAAAAAAATGGATCAGAAAAAGTAGTTACAGAATTAACAAAGCAACTTAGTGACGCTCAATCTCCAAGAATGATGTACCTATATGGAGGTGAATAGAGTGGATAATAATTTTAAATCAACCGAAAAAGGTACAACAAAAGAATTAGATTTAAGTGAATTAAAACAATTTTTAGCAAAAGAAGAAGAGGATAGTAACCGAAAAAAGCGTTTAATTCAACTAGACAAAGAAAATGGAAAACAGGTAGAACAGCTGGATAACGAAGAAGAAATAGAAAAGGAAATAAAAGTACGTACTCCTGAAGAATTAAGAAATGAACGTAGACTTTATTGGCAAGAACAACAAAAGCAGCAACAAGTTGAAAAAACTCCATTTAATTTTTATCCTTCTTATTTTTACGGAGGTTTCTGGTTTAGGTTATTTGCCTATCTCATTGACTTACTAGTTATTGAAAGCTTGAATCGATTAATTGTCAGTTCTTATTTTATAATAACTAAAACACCAATGAGAACTGAATTTTTTTCCTTGTTTTCAATTAGTCAATTAGGTCTATTTTTATTGTATTTTATTCTAATTACAAAACTAACTAATGGACAGACAATTGGGAAAATGATTTTTGGACTTAGAGTCGTATCTTTTAAAGAAGAAAAATTAAGTTGGTTAACAGTAATTATTAGAGAAGGCTTTGGTAGATTTATTTTAAAAACAGTAAGTATTTTATACTTATCGATTCTTTTTACAAAAAGAAATCAACACGTCGTTGATTTACTTACTGATACCTCAGTCGTTTTAGAAAAAACTGTTAGTGCGATTGACTGGTATAAATCTGAACATTCCCTCCATTTACAATAGACAACAGTTTTTTTAATTTGTCCTTTTGAACAAACTGTCTTACAATGGATACGAGTTTTAAAAAAAGATTGGAGATTAGATAATATGGTATTGTTAGGATCACATGTATCAATGAATGGCAAGAAAATGTTGTTAGGTTCAGCAGAAGATGCGGCGAGTTATAATTCGAGTACCTTTATGATTTATACCGGAGCGCCACAAAATACGAAAAGAAAACCGATAGAAGATATGAACATTGAAGCAGGTACGGCATATATGAAAGAGCATGGGTTGTCCGATATGGTTGTCCATGCCCCTTATATTATTAATTTGGGTAATACATTAAAACCTGAGAATTTTTCTTTTGGTATTGAATTTTTAAAAGCTGAGATAGTGCGTGCTGAAGCATTAGGTGCTAGACAAATTACTATGCACCCTGGAGCTCATGTTGGAGAAGGAGCCTCAGCAGCGATTAAACAAATTATTAAAGGTTTAAATGAGGTACTGCATAAAGATCAATTGGCACAGATTGCCTTAGAAACAATGGCTGGAAAAGGCACAGAAATAGGTCGTTCTTTTGAAGAATTAGCAGAAATTATTTCTGGCGTCACAATGAATGAAAAACTGTCAGTTACAATGGATACTTGCCATATTAATGATGCAGGTTACGATGTTAAGAATGATTTTGATGGTGTTTTACAGGAATTTGATGATATTATTGGGTTAGAGAAGTTAAAAGTCATCCATGTTAACGATTCAAAAAATCCACAGGGTAGTCATAAAGACCGCCATGCTAATATTGGTTTTGGAACAATAGGATTTGATGCTTTGAACGCTGTAGTACATCATCCCAAACTAAAAACATTACCAAAAATTTTAGAAACTCCTTTTGTTGGAGAAGACAAAAAAAACAAACTAGCACCTTATGGTCATGAAATCAAGATGTTGAGAACCCAGATATTTAATCCTAATCTATTAGAGGATATACTAAATCAAAAAGAATATTAAGAAAGGTAAAAGCAATAAAAATTAAATAACCATATATGAATTAGAACCAAGAATGCTAGTTTTCTAATGTTCTTGGTTCTTTTTTTCAATCAAATCTAATTTATGGCATAATTAGATTTGATTGGAAGGCATTAGTTATTGAAAATCCAGCTTTTTTATTCGTTAAAATCTATCTAATTTTCCGACTAAAGTCTCATATGTTTTTTTCTTTTTTCAAGTATGATTAAATTGTGTTAAAATTAGTTGAGATACAAAAATACTATATTTAGAATAGAAAGAAGGAAATTTAAATGAAAAAAGGGATGAAAATAGCTATTGGTGTTGTAATAGCATTGTTAATCTTAATAGTACCATTTATCAGTTCATATAATGGGTTAATACAAGAAGAGAGTAATGTTGATGTTGCTTGGTCTCAAGTCGAATCACAATTGCAAAGACGAAATGATTTGATTCCAAACCTTGTTAACTCAGTCAAAGGTGCAATGACGCAAGAACAAACTGTGTTTGGAAATATTGCAGATGCACGATCTAAATTAAGTGGTGCTGGTTCTGTTGAAGAAAAAATTGATGCCAATAATGAGATGACTTCAGCTTTGTCTCGATTGTTAGTGGTGGTTGAAAATTACCCTGAATTAAAATCGAACCAAAATGTTACAGCTTTAATGGATGAATTAGCTGGGACAGAAAACCGTGTAGCAGTGGAAAGACAACGTTACAATGACGCTGTTCAAGGCTACAACAATAAAGTTAAACGTTTTCCAGGATCTATTATTGCAAACGCAACTGGTTTTGAAGAGAAACCATACTTTAAAGCTGTAGAAGGTGCTGAAACTGCTCCAGAAGTGAATTTTGAATAAACTAGTTTATTTTATTCAATCGTACAATTTATTTAGAGGAGGAAAATATGTGAAAATAGACAAGAAGAGTAATAAAATTATTTACTTTCTAGTCGCATTCAGTTTAACTTTTCTTTACTTTAATCCCTTAAAAGTAATGGCGACTTCTGATTACCCGGAACCATCTAAAAATTTTTATGTTTCTGATGAAGCGGATATGCTCTCACCGGAAACGGAGAAATTTATTATTGATGTAAATAAGCATTATGAAGATACAAAAGAAAAACCACAAATTGTCGTAGCAACGATTGATACTCTTGACGGTGATAGCATAGAAAACTACAGTGAAAAATTGTTTAAACAATGGGGTATTGGTGGTAGTGAATTAGATAATGGTGTCTTAATACTGATGAGTGAATCAGAACGCGAAATTAGATTCGAAGTTGGCTATGGATTAGAAGGTGCTTTGACTGATAGTGGAACGGGAGCTATCTTAGATCGCAATATAGAAGATTTAAAAAACAACAATTTTGATACAGCATTAAAAAACATCTTCACTGAGACTGCGGTTAAAGTAAATAAAGAATACATGTTTGATAATGAAGTTGTATTTTCGGGTTATGAAGTCGACGAAACGGCTTATGATGATGGAAATGATGGTGGGATTTCCACAGTTTTTATTATTTTAATTATCTTTTTTCTTGTAAGTAGTTTCTTTTCCGGCGGCGGTGGCGGCGGTTCAGGTGGTCGTCGTTCTAGTATATTGCCATTTCTAATCGGTATGTCTGCAGGAAACCGAGGCGGTCGAGGTGGCCGAGGTGGCGGATTTGGCGGCGGCGGTTTCGGAGGCGGCGGTGGTTTTGGCGGTGGCGGTAGCTCTGGCGGCGGCGGTTCTAGTCGTGGATTTTAGTAATAAGTGAACAAAGAGGCTAGGACATTATGTCCCAGCCTCTTCATTTATCCCAAATTTCATTTTAGACGTGCTCAAAAAAACTAACGTCCATCGAGCGCTATTCGTGAAGGGATTCGAGTCTAAACGCTTTATGTCCCAATTCTTTTTTTATGCTATAGACTCTATTAAAAAGTTGACTAATTAAAATGTTCTTTTTTTTGAATCTAATTGCAATGTATTAATAATAATAGCAGCAGTCTCTTCAATTGATTTCGTTGCTACATTAATTACTAAACAATTGAGTTCATCATATAATTTTGTAGCAAAGGCTAATTCTTCATCGATACGGTCAATTTTTGAATAACCTGTTTCTGGGTTTAATCCATAAGCAATCATACGTTCACGTCTGATGGAGTTTAGTACACGGCGATCATTTGTTAACCCAACAATTTTCTTAGGATTAACTTTCCATAACGTGTCTGGGATATGAGCTTCAGGAACTAAGGGTAGATTTGCAACTTTATAATTCTGATTAGCTAAGAACATGCTTAACGGTGTTTTAGAAGTACGAGATATTCCTAATAATACAATATCCGCTTCTAAAAAGCCTTTTGGATCTCTGCCATCATCGTATTTTACAGCAAATTCAATTGCGCTAATGCGGTCAAAATAATTATCGTTCAATTGGTGCAATACACCGGGTTCTTCTAAAGGCTTAGTATTCGTACGTTGTTCAATTTCTTTGACAACAGGATTTAAAACATCAAAACAAAATAAATCATGGCCCTGACAATAAGAAACAATTAAACTAGTTAGTGTAGATGAAATTAACGTGTGAATAACTAAGGCGTTATCTTTACTAGCCTTCTCGAGTATGGAATAAAGTGTATCTTCCCCTCTAATAAATGGATAGGCAGATACATTTGCATCGACACCCGGAAATTGAGCCATTGCTGCTTGTCCTAATTTATTGGCTGTTCCGCCAACAGAATCTGAAATAATATATAGGTTAATCTTCTTTTGTTTTTCCAATATGTTATCCCTCATTTCTAATAGATGCCATTAAAAAACTGTCCATCTAAATGGTTATTTTCTAATTATAACTGATTTTTTGTAATAAAAGAAGGCAGAAGTCAATAAAATAGGCTTCTTGCTTAATAGAATAAAGATAGGTTATAATAGATAGAAGGAATGAATCAGGGGAGATGCTTTAAAAAATGACTGCAGTTGAAAAAGCCATTGGAATTTTGAAAAAAAATGGTTATAAATATACAGATAAACGTGAGCAAATGTTATCGATTTTCGTTAATGAGGATCGTTATTTACCTGCAAAAGAAGTTCATTTATTATTAAAAGAAATTTATCCTACAATAAGTTATGATACTATTTATCGTAATTTATATACTTTTGTAAGATTAGATGTCTTAGAAGAAACTGAATTAAACGGAGAAAAAATGTTCCGTTTTGGGTGTATGCACCAAGGACATCATCATCATTTTATTTGTACAAATTGCGGTATGACAAAAAATATCAAAATGTGTCCAATGAATTTTTTTGAAGAGCAACTAAATGGATGTGAAATTGAGTCACATCGCTTCGAAATATTTGGTAAATGCAAAGAATGTGCAGCAAAAAACAACTAATAACCTAACTCTAATAAAACTTAGTGTCTAAATAAAGCGGGTTTAATGCTATTTTTCTGTTTTTTTTAAACAAAAAGCAAATACGTTGTTGACGTAAAAAAATACATTCGATATAATAAGGAAGGACAGTTCTTAGTTTGTACAAAAAGATAAGGGTATAAACAAATAACGGTTACTTTTACAAGCACGGAGGGAGGGAATTTACTATGTCAAAAACAGTTATTAAGAAAAATGAATCTCTTGATGATGCTCTTCGTCGCTTCAAACGCACCGTTTCAAAAACTGGTACTTTGCAAGAAGCCCGTAAACGCGAATTCTACGAAAAACCAAGTGTGAAACGTAAGAAGAAATCTGAGGCGGCTAGAAAACGTAAGTTCTAATCAGATAACGCATAGGAATTGAGGGTGAGAAAGTCTTGTCACTTCTAACAACCATAAACGATGATATCAAAACTGCTATGAAAGCTAAAGATAAAAATACTTTAGCTGTTTTACGTATGCTAAAAGCAGCGTTTCAAAACGAAAAAATTAAAACAGGTAATGAATTGAGTGAGGATGAAGAATTAACACTTCTTTCTCGCGAAATGAAACAACGACGTGAATCTTTAATTGAGTTTGAAAAAGCTAATAGAGAAGACTTGGTTGAGCAAACGCAAAATGCAATCAAACTCGTTGGAAAATATTTACCTCAACAGCTTTCTGAAGAAGAATTACAAGTGATAATCTCAAATGCTGTTTCTGAAGTTAATGCTACATCAATGAAAGATTTTGGTAAAGTTATGGGTGTCGTTATGCCGATAACAAAAGGCAAAGCGGATGGCAATGTGATTAATCGCCTAGTTAAAGATCAATTAAATTAAATATTAATAAAAAAGTAAAGGACCATTCCTTTACTTTTTTATTTTCACTTTTAAACTATAAAACAGCCTATAAAACACTTCATCAATTACATAATATAAATATTTTCATATGAAAATATTTATATAAAGAATCAAATCCACAAATTAATAACATACTTGTGGTAAAATAATAATATATCCGATAGTACCTATTGAAATTCGAGATAAATTACTTAAATTAATCGCATAAGAAAAGAAGTAGAATAAGAGAGGGTGTCGAATGTTTGTCTAGTAAAACAGGTGAAACTTATGACTTTGAATTAAATAAAACAGAAGATATGAATGCATTATTTGGAGTACAAGACAGAAACTTAAAATTAGTTGAAGATACGTTGAATGTTGCAATTAATAGTCGTGGGAATAAAATAGAAGTTGTTGGCCCTGAACAATTAGGTCACACTATTGAAAATATATTAAATAAATTACAAGAATTGATTAATCGAGGTATTTCGATTAGCGAACCTGATGTTGTAACAGCTATCAAAATGGCGCAAGATGGTACATTAGATTATTTTATAAGTATGTATGATAAAGAAATAGGTAAAAATTTTGAAGGAATCTCAATACGAGCAAAAAACTTCGGTCAACGACGTTATGTTAAATCAATTAATAATCATGCGGTTACTTTCGGTATTGGTCCTGCTGGAACAGGCAAAACTTATTTGGCAGTTGTCATGGCTATCAATGCTTTAAAAAATGGAGATGTCAAAAAAATTATTTTAACTCGACCTGCCGTTGAAGCGGGAGAACATTTAGGGTTTTTACCAGGAGATTTAAAAGAAAAGGTTGATCCTTATCTGAGACCTATTTATGATGCGTTGTACAACCTTTTTGGATTAGAGCACACCAACCGTCTAATGGAACGTGGTGTAATAGAGATTGCTCCTCTTGCCTATATGCGTGGTCGTACATTGGAAGATGCTTTCGTTATTTTGGATGAAGCACAGAATACAACCGTTTCGCAAATGAAAATGTTTTTGACACGTCTAGGGTTCGGATCGCAAATGGTTATTAATGGGGACGTTACTCAGATTGATTTGCCAAAAGGAGCCACAAGTGGGTTAATCCATGCTGAAACTATTCTTCGTCATGTAACTAATATCGATTTTGTTTATTTCGATTCGAAGGATGTTGTAAGACATCCTGTTGTTGCAAGTATCATAGAAGCATATGATGAAAAAAAGAAACCTAGTTAATAAACAAGTCGTGATTGATTGTAGTTAGGATGTGAATAAATGCGTAGACGTTTGACTGCTATACAAAATAAAATGGGGAAAATGTATATTCCTATTTTGTTACTATTGTTTTCTACTGTACTTTTTTTTATCATGTTCAGTAGTGTGAAACCAAGAGAATTAGACATCAAGCTTTACCAAGTTGCTGATGAAACTATTCGTGCTCAGTCGACAGTGGAAGACTTAGAAAAAACAATAGATAATCGACAAATAGCAGCTAATAATGTTGCTCCGGTCTATTCTTATAACGCCGACTTGAATGATATACAAACTGAAAAAATTCATTTGTTGTTTGCTACTGTTAAAGAAGCGAACAAATTGGCAGAAGAACAGTTTCAAGAAAAACTAAAGGAAGCAACGAGTAAAACAAATTCTAATTCAAAAGAAGAAAGTACGACATCAAATGCCAATATAAAAAAATTAACACCCAATGAAAAACTTGTTCTTTTTAATACTAAGTTAATAAATAATGATGAAGAAACAAAAGAATTTGTTTCCTCGTTGCCAGAATGGTCCATTCTTGAACTGCTTGGGGCAACTGAAGTAATCGTGAACCAGATTGAGAAAGCTACCACAAAAACCCTTTCTGAGGCTATGTCAATACCTATCAGAGTTGATGAACTTAGCAAAAAAAAGCAAGAAGCTATTGCTAGTTTAGATTATTGGGAGTTCAAAGCTGACCAAAAGCGTGTAGCCGGTTTGATTTTAGACAATTCTTTAGTTGAAAACAATGTTTATAATGAACAAGTTACAGAAAAACAACGTGAAAGTGCTAAGATTTCTGTCCAACCAGCTTTAATTTTACAAGGACAGGTGATTGTACAAGAGGGACATGTTATCGATAGCAACGTTATGAACCAAATTAAATTACTTGGTTTATTAGATAATACGTCTTCCTATCATCTTTTTTATAGTTTATTTTTAATCTTATTATCACAAGCATTGGTTTTGTTTTATTTAGGAAAAACAAAAAAAGATTCTCTATTAAAGAAAGGGCAAGAATTAACGTTGTATACATTAATTATGACTAGCACATTAATGGTCTTAAAAGGCCTATCGTTGATGCAACAATCAGGCTTAGCAAATATCAACTTGTTATACCCGGCCGCCTTAGCTCCAATTTTATTGACTACATTTAGCTCAAGGCGATATGGCATAGTTGCAAATGGTTTTCTAGTTGCATTTTCAGTGTTTTTATTCAGAGAAAACACAGGTACGAATAGTATCATTATGTTCACTTTATTCTATTTATTTAGTGGTATGATGGGAACAATGATTACAAAGAAAAGGATCATCAATCAATTTTTGAATACATTTATGTGGATTTCTTTTTTCAATGCTTTATTTATTAGTTCTCTTATTCTCTATTTAAACTTACCATTTTTATCTAGAGAGTCACTATTGATTATTTTATTTGCTTTGGGTAGTGGACTTCTTTCATATTTCTTAGCTATCCTATTTTCACCCTATATTGAATTATTGTTTGCAGACAATGCGGTGTTAACTTTAATGAAATTAGAGAATCCTACTAATTCTTTATTAAAAGAGCTTGTTACAAAAACTCCAGGTACATATCATCATAGCCTCATGGTTGCTAATTTAAGTGCTAATGCTGTAGGATCTATTGGTGGTGATTCTTTATTTGCAAGGGTTGCTTGCTATTACCATGATGTTGGTAAATTGAGGCATTCTCTTTTCTTCGTAGAAAATCTATCTTCAGGAATGGAAAATCCTCATAATTTGCTAACACCATTTGAAAGTAGAGATATTATTTTTGGACACGTTAGCGAAGGGGTAAAAATATTAAAAGAGGCAAAAATGCCACAATCGATAATAGATATATGTGCTCAACATCATGGAACAACGTTAATGAAGTTCTTTTATATTAAGGCTAAAGAATTAGACGAAACGGTTCAAGAAGCAGAATTTAGATATCCGGGTCCCAAGCCACAAACAAAGGAAGCTGCTGTCATTAATATAGCTGATAGCGCAGAAGCTGCAGTAAGATCGATGACAAATCCAACGAAGGAAACGATTGAAATTTTCATCCATCAATTAGTTAACGATCGAATGACCGATGGACAGTTCGATGAATGCTCAATTTCTATTAAAGAACTCAAAATAGTAGAACAATCTATTTGTGAAGGACTAAACGGTACGTTTCATTCGAGGATTGAGTATCCGAGTTTATCAGAAAAAGACACAAACAAAAATAATGCATAAAATTTTTTCATTGCATTTAGGAGGGATCTCAAAGTATGGAAATAGATTTATTTGATGAAACAAACAAAATAACTGCAGAACAAAAAGAAATGATTCAATCTATCTTAGAGTTCTCTGGTGATTACATTCACTTAGAAGAAGAGACTGAAATGTCTATTTTATTTGTTGACAATGAAAAAATAAAAGAGATCAATCGAGAATTTCGGTTTAAAGATATACCAACGGATGTTATCAGTTTTGCACTTGAAGATGAGGTTAAGGATGATTTTATATTAGATTTAGCAGGTTTTGAAGGAACAGTACCTAGAAATATCGGTGATATTGTTATCTCAGTGGATAAAGCAATAGAACAGGCAAGTGAGTATGGACATACGCTTGATCGTGAGCTTGGTTTTCTTTCTCTTCATGGATTTTTGCATTTAAATGGGTATGATCATATGGAGCCAGATGAAGAAAAAGAAATGTTTGGCTTACAGAAAGAGATATTGGATGCCTATGGCCTGGAAAGATAATAAGACTGTATGTAAAAACTCACGCTTCATTGATTCCTTTAAATACGCATTCAAAGGAATACAAACCGTATTTCAAGAAGAACGAAATATGCGTATTCATCTTTTTCTAGGAGTCGTTATATTACTTATTTCCTTTTTTATAGGATTACAAAAATATGAATGGCTTTGGATTATATTAAGCATCTTTTTAGTTTTAGTCATGGAAATCTTAAACACTATTATTGAAAATGTTGTTGATTTAATAACAAAGAACCAATACCATCCTTTAGCTAAAAAGGCTAAAGATATGGCTGCTGCTGCTGTTCTAACTACCGCTTTTTTTTCAATTATCACCGCAGCTATTATTATTTTGCCTAAATTTTTAGAACGATTTATTTAAAAAAGGAGAATTAAATTTATGGAAAAAAATGAAAAGATAACACTACAATTAGTAAAAGAAGCTACAGAGATGTTAGAAAATGCTTATGTTCCATATTCAAACTTTCCAGTAGGTGCCTCACTTATAACAGATGATGGTATAATTTACAGTGGCTGTAATATTGAAAATGCTTCTTATGGATTAAGCAATTGCGCTGAACGTACGGCTATTTTCAAAGCCGTTTCTGAAGGGAAAAAATCATTTAAGCAGTTAGTTGTTACTGGTAAAACAAATGGGCCCATATCTCCTTGTGGCGCATGTAGACAAGTTATGGTAGAATTTTGTGAGCCGGATATGCCGGTACTGTTAACAAATACAAACGGAGATAAATACGAAACCACAGTAAAAGAACTTTTACCTGGTGCGTTTCAATCGGAGGATATGGTTTAATGGAGAATAAAAAAGAACACACATCAGGATTTGTTTCCATTGTGGGACGTCCAAATGTAGGGAAATCAACTTTACTAAATAGAGTGGTTGGTCAAAAGATTGCGATTATGAGCGACAAAGCTCAAACAACTAGAAATAAAATCCAAGGAATTTATACGACTGATGATTCTCAGATTGTCTTCATTGATACTCCAGGAATTCATAAACCTAAACACCGTTTAGGAGATTTCATGGTAGAGTCTGCATTAAGTAGCTTAAGAGGGGTAGATGTTATTCTTTTTATGGTAAGTGCGGTTGAAAAACGTGGTCCTGGCGATAATTTTATTATTGATAAATTAAAAGAACAAAAGACTCCTGTATTTTTGTTGATTAATAAAATTGATGAAATTCATCCTGATAAATTACTTGAAATTATTGATGATTATCGGACACAAATGGAATTCGAACAAATCATCCCAATTTCAGCTACTGAAGGAAATAATGTGGATACCTTACTCTCTGAAATTCTTAAGTATTTACCTGAAGGTCCACAATTTTATCCAGAAGATCAAGTAACGGATCACCCTGAATATTTCATTGTATCGGAATTAATACGTGAAAAAGTATTGCAATTGACCCGTGAAGAAGTACCCCACTCAGTTGCAGTAGTAGTTGAAAGCATGCAAAGAAATGAACTTGGCAAAGTTCAAGTGCACGCAGCGATTATTGTTGAACGTTCTAGTCAAAAAGGGATTATTATTGGAAAAGGCGGTAAAATGCTAAAAGATATTGGTATCCGCGCTCGTCGTGATATCGAAGTTTTATTAGGAGACAAAATTTATCTAGATCTTTGGGTAAAAGTTCAAAAAGACTGGCGTGATCGCCAAACAAACTTGCAAGATTTTGGTTACCGTAAAGAAGATTATTAATCTTTTTATTGACCAAATTAGACAAAATCTCACTTATTTTAGTGGGATTTTCTTTTCTATTTAATTTGTAAGATATAAAAGCAATCAACGAAAGGAGTAGGTAGCTTGTCAGAATTACAAGAAACAGAAGGTATCGTCATCTCTATTCGTAATTATCGAGAAAGCGATAGACTTGTTAAAATTTTTACGTCAAGGCTTGGAAAAAGAATGTTTTTTATTAAAGGCTCTCGAAAATCAAACAGTAATCTAAAAGCTGCTGTACTTCCTTTCACGATAGCCACTTATATTACAGATATTAAAGAGACTGGCCTGGGTTTTATACGAGACGCTAAAGATTTAACTCATCTTAATCAGTTGCATACGGATATCTTTTTAAATGCTTATGCAACTTATATACTAAGTCTAACGGATGTAGCTATTGAAGATGGTATATCTGATCCAACTTTGTTTCATAAAGTAAAACAGTTGCTTTTAGAAATAGACAATGGTACAGACCCAGAAATCTTAGTGAATATTTTTGAAGTTCAAATTTTGCCCTATTTTGGAGTTGCTCCTGAATGGCGAGGGTGTCGAGTATGCGGAAAAACAACTGGTCTATTTGATTATTCTGGAAGTTATGGTGGATTGCTTTGTCAAACTCATTGGAGCCTAGACAAGCATCGTTATCATGCTAGTCAACGTGCTATCTATTTTTTACGTTTATTTTCAATCGTTTCGATGGATCATTTAGGAACAATTAAAGTAAAAGATGAAACGAAAAAAGAAATTAGAGTTGTTTTAGATATGATTTACGATGAGTCAGTTGGTATAAAATTAAAAAGTAAACGATTCATTGATCAAATGTATCAGTGGGGAGAGTTAATATTGGATAGAAAGCCAGATCATACGGATTCAATTGAGTGACTTTTTTAAAAGAAATGATTGACAAATGTTTCTTTAGAGAGATATGATAGTAGTAATAGAATAAGCAGCGTAGAAAGAAATATAGTAGATTTTATATAATCTTGTTTCAGCGAATTTGGGATAGTGAAAGCCAAATCTAGATAGAAATCGAAAGGCATTCTGGAGCTGTCCAATAAAGATGCTAGTAGTTAAATTACTGGAATTAGGGTGGAACCGCGATGATAAGTCGTCCCTATGTTGATATTTGTCAACATAGGGACGACTTTTTTATTTTATTTTACATTAAACTATTAAAAGGAGTGTTTTGAATGAAAAAAGAACCGTTAACATTTCAAGAGATTATTCTAACCTTACAAAACTACTGGTCAAATAAAGGTTGTTTATTAATGCAATCGTATGATACTGAAAAAGGAGCGGGAACAATGAGTCCTTATACTTTTTTAAGAGCTATTGGACCCGAGCCATGGAATGCAGCATACGTTGAACCGTCAAGACGTCCAGCCGATGGTCGTTACGGAGAAAACCCTAATCGTTTGTTTCAGCATCACCAATTTCAAGTAGTCATGAAACCTTCTCCAGAAAATATTCAAGAACTTTATCTGGATAGTTTAATTTTATTAGGCATTGATCCTTTAAAACATGACATTCGTTTTGTTGAAGATAACTGGGAAAATCCTTCAATGGGATGTGCCGGTTTAGGTTGGGAAGTTTGGCTAGATGGAATGGAAATTACTCAATTCACTTACTTCCAACAAGTTGGTGGTTTAGAATGTCATCCTGTAACCAGTGAAATCACTTATGGACTAGAACGGTTAGCTTCTTATATTCAAGAAGTAGACAGTGTCTATGATATTCAATGGACTAAGGGTGTGAAATATGGTGAAATTTTCATTCAACCTGAATTCGAACATTCTAAATATGCATTCGAGAATAGCAATCAAGACTTATTGCTTCAATTATTTGAAGACTATGAGAAAGAAGCTACGATTCAAATTGAAGCAGGATTGGTCCACCCTGCCTATGATTATGTTTTGAAATGTAGCCATACATTTAATTTATTAGATGCACGTGGAGCTGTTTCAGTTACTGAACGTGCGGGTTATTTATCTCGAATTCGTAAGATGGCACGAGCTATTGCGCTTGCGTTTGTTAATGAACGAGAAAAACTTGGTTATCCGTTGCTCAAAAGTGATTCGAATTCAACTGAGGAGGTAAATTAATATGACTAAAAATTTGTTGTTAGAAATCGGTTTAGAAGAAATACCTGCACATATTGTTTCACCCAGCAGTCAACAATTAGTTCAAAAAATGAAACAATTTCTAGACGATAATAGACTAAGTTATGGGGAAGTTTTAGCTTTCTCTACACCTAGAAGACTAGCTGTTATGGTTAAAGATTTATCTGATAGACAAGTAGATGTTGAAGAATCAGTTAAAGGTCCTGCAAAAAAGATTGCATTAGATGCTGAAGGAAATTGGAGTAAAGCAGCAATGGGATTTGTTCGCGGACAAAAGTTAAGTGTAGAAGAGATTTATTTTAAAGAAATTAATGGTATTGAGTACGTTCATGTGGATAAGTTCATTGAAGGACAAGCAGCAAAATCTATTTTAACTCATTTAGATAAAGTAATCACAGCGATGACTTTCCCAGTAAGTATGAACTGGGCTGACTACCACTTTAATTATATTCGACCAATTCATTGGATTACAGCTATGTTGGATGAAGAGGTTATTCCATTCTCTTTATTGGATATCCATACCTCCAATACTAGTAGGGGGCATCGGTTCTTGGGTAAACAGGTAACATTTTCAACCGCATTAGACTATGAGAATGATTTGGAAAAAGAATTTGTGATTGCAGATAGCAACAAACGTCAAAATATGATTATTTCTCAAATTGAAGATATCTCAAAAGAACACAACTGGAATGTTTCAATCAATCCTGATTTACTAGAAGAAATAAATAATCTAGTTGAGTATCCTACAGCTTTTTATGGTAAGTACAACCCAACTTACTTAGAAATACCCGAAGAAATTTTAATTACTTCTATGAGAGATCATCAAAGATATGTAGATGTTGCTGATCATTCTGGGAATTTGTTACCGTACTTTATTTCAGTTCGAAATGGAAATGCGGAGTTTATCGAAAATGTTGTTAGGGGTAACGAAAAAGTCTTAACTGCACGTTTAGAAGACGGATTATTCTTCTATGAGGAAGATAAAAAACGAACGATTGAAAAATGTGTGGAACAATTAAAACAAGTGACATTCCATGAAAAAATTGGATCTGTTTATGAAAAAATCCAACGTGTTCGCTCTTTTGCAGCAACTATCGGAACAAGTGTTGGTTTAACTGACGATGAAATGATTGGTCTTAATCGTGCAGCAGAAATATATAAATTTGATTTAGTTACCAACGTTGTTGGGGAGTTTCCAGAACTGCAAGGGATAATGGGGGAAAAATATGCATTATTACAAGGAGAATCACCAGCTGTGGCAACAGCAATCCGTGAGCATTATCTACCTATCTCAAGCGATGGCGAGCTGCCTAAAAGTTCAATCGGAGCTGTCTTAGCATTAGCAGATAAACTAGAAAGTATGATGTCCTTCTTTGCTATTGGAAAAATCCCAACAGGATCCAATGATCCTTTTGCATTGAGACGCCAAGCATATGGATTAGTTCGTATTATAGAAAAAGAAAATTGGTTCTTCCCAATAGATACGCTTAGAAAAGATATTCTTAGTACACTAACAGCCGATTCAAAAGAGTTGCTACCAGGTTATGAAAAGACTGGCTCTGAATTAGTTGATTTTATAAAAGCACGACTACAACAATTTATGCGTAATGAAAAAATACGTTATGATATTATTGACGCAGCTTTGCATTCGAATCAAGAAAATCTGATAGATATACTTGAAACAAGTCGTACGTTAGAAAAACACTTAACAGATAGTTCATTTAAACCAACAATAGAATCACTAACGCGTGTTTTAAACTTAGCAAGAAAAAATAATAAGGTTATTGATTTTATAGACCATAAAATTAATGTGTCATTATTTGAAACAGATTCTGAAGCCAATTTAGCTAATCAAGTAGAAAAAATACAAGCTAGTTTTAATGAATTGGAAACAGAAGGAAAATTTAAGGAATTAGAAAGTTTACAGCCTTTCATAGACGATTTCTTTGATGAAAATATGGTAATGACGGGCAATGAAAGTATCCGGAACAATCGATTGTCTTTATTAATGCAGATTGCAAGACTGACGCTTTCTTTTGCAAGTATTGATAAACTAGTTGTTAAATAAAAAAATAAACATTTTTTGCTTTTTTTGCTCTACTAAAGATATCATTTCTTTAGTAGGGTTTTTTATTCAGTCACTCATCATTTTGATAGAAGGAAGAAATAGAGTGAAAATGAAACGTAATTTATGAAGATGTTGAAAAACACGATTATTTCCGAAGTTTAGTTGATTGAATCTGACCGAGAGGTATTTCTAAAGAAAAAGCTCAATACGATCTATGGGAAAAATAAATTGCACCATCTGATAAAATCAGAAAGCATTTGGTTACAATTCCGAAAATTTTGAACAGTTTAAAAATAGTTTTAAAAAAATTATTTAAATGAATTAAAAAGTAATAAAGACAGCAATCATTTTGTCAATTTAATAAAAAAAAGTTAAAAAAAGAACTATTACTTTATTATGTGTAGCAAAAGATAAAAAATATAACCTAACTATAGTGTTAATGGGGTGTCTTGCCTCGAAAGGTGTTAGCGAATAGGAATTTTGAAACCTGAAAGAAAGAGGGGATAGCGTTATGGTAGATTAAGTTCATCAAACTATCAAACCATGTAAATGAAAAGCAACATATTGCGCCTTTCATTTATATGGTTTATTACCTATAATAGATAAAGTAATGGATAAAGGAGGATTTTATGTTAAAACAGTTTTTTAGTTATTATCGCCCTTATAAAAAATTATTCTATCTTGATTTTTGTTGCGCTATTTTAGCAGCATCATTAGAGTTAGCTTTTCCAGTTGTTGTCAATCGTGTAATAAGTGACATGCTACCGACAGAAAATTGGTCATTAATTGTCACAGCATCTCTTTCACTTTTATTTTTATATATGGTAAATACTGTCCTTCAATATGTTGTCGTTTATTTTGGTCATACTCTAGGCGTTAATATTGAAACAGACATGCGTTGCGAACTCTATTCACACCTTCAGCAACAATCTTTTAGCTATTATGATAATAAAAAAACGGGTAAGTTAATGGCACGTTTAACAACAGACTTGTTTGAGATATCTGAAGTTGCTCATCATGGGCCTGAAGATATTTTTATTACTTTAATAACCTTAATTGGGGCTTTTATTTTGATGTTGACGATTCACGTCAAGTTAGCCATAGCAACATTTATCTTGATTCCTTTTATCATGATCGCATTAATATTTTTTAATAAAAAAATGACTCGTGTTAATATAGAAATTTATCGAAATTTAGGAAAGTTTAATGCTGGAATTGAAGCTTCGGTCAGTGGAATTCGAGAAGTTCAAGCTTTTGCTAATGAAAAATTTGAAGCTGGCCGATTCGAACTATTAAACCAAGCATATAGAAAATCAAAAATGCTTTTTTATAAAATGATGGGAATTAGTTCTTCTTATAATTATTTTTTAATCCGATTAATTAATTTGTTCGCTTTATTTTTTGGAGCGTTCTATACAATCAGAGAAGAAATTACTTACGGTGATTTTGTGGCTTTTATATTGCTAGCTAATATCTTTGTCCGCCCAATTGAAAAAGTAAATACAATGATCGAAAGCTACCCAAAAGGGATTGCAGGATTTAAACGCTTCCAAGAAGAACTAGGGAAAAAACCTACTATTCAAGATAAGTTAAATGCTAAAGCTCTTCCTCCAGTCAAAGGAAATATTCAATATAAAGACATTTCATTTTGGTATGATTCAACTAATAAAGTTTTGGATCACATTGATTTATCTATTACTGCAGGAGAAACAATTGCCTTTGTCGGACCAAGTGGAGCAGGAAAGACCACTATTTGTAATTTATTGCCTCGTTTCTACGAAATAAATGAAGGTGAACTTTTAATTGACGGGATAAATATTCAAGATGTGACGATGGAATCGCTGAGAAATCAAATAGGAATTGTTCAACAAGATGTATTCTTATTTCCAGGCAGCCTACGCGAAAATATTTTATACGGTAAATTGGCTGCTAGTGAAGATGAAATAACAGAAGTCGTTCGTTTAGCACACCTAGAACAAGTTATACTAGACTTGCCTGAAGGTTTAGACACGATTATTGGTGAACGTGGAGTTAAGTTATCAGGGGGGCAAAAGCAACGCGTATCCATTGCTCGAATGTTCTTAAAAAATCCACCGATACTAATTTTAGACGAAGCCACTTCAGCATTGGATACCGAAACCGAACAAGCTATTCAAGATTCTTTGAACTCTTTGTCGGTGGGAAGGACAACTCTCATTATCGCGCATCGTTTAGCGACGATTAAACATGCTACTAGGATAATTGTTGTAAATGAAAGAGGCATATCTGAAGAGGGGAGTCATGATGAATTGATGGCCTTAAATGGATCCTATCGGCGATTGTATGAAGCTCAATTTTTAGTCTAATAGAATAAATACGAAACATAAGATGAAAAACGTATTAATAATATTATTAGACTGTTCTTAAATAAATTTAAATAATAACAACTTCAATAATGTCTATGTTGTTGTTTACTAAACTGAAAGGAATGAAGATATGGAGCCTTCTACAAGGAGAAACAACATAGTAGGTACTTTAAAAAAAAACAGAACGCCGATAAGTGCTTCTGTATTAGCGAAAAAATTAAAAGTTAGTCGCCAGATTATTGTTGGCGATATTGCTTTAATTAGAGCTACAGGAATAGATATTACAGCAACACCTAAAGGGTATGTTTTAAATATTGAAGAAAGTCAAGATGAGCGATATATAAGAAAAATTGCTTGTACACATAAAGCTGACGAAACTCAAAAAGAATTATATGCAATAGTGGACAATGGTGGAGAGCTAATTGACGTCATTGTAGAGCATCCCGTCTACGGTGAGTTAAAAGGACAGTTGAATATTGGATCTCGACATGATGCTGACCAATTTCTTCGAAAAATAAATAAATCACAAGCAAACTTATTGTCAGAGTTAACACAAGGTGTTCATTTGCATACAATTGCATGTAAAGATAAAGAAATTTTTGATAGAATCATTCAGCAGCTATCAGTTGAAAACCTGTTGTATCAAGATTAAATAACTGTCTTGACATCTAATTTAATTTCTTTATAATATAATTATGCAGGTGTCTTGACACTTGCGCAATGATATTAAATTGGAGATGTTCAGATGCATACAAAAAACGTTCATAAATTAACAATATCAGCTTTACTTATAGCTATTGGTATTATGATACCAATTATTTCCCCAGTTAAAATTATTTTAGAACCCGCTTCTTTTACCTTAGGAAGCCATGTAGCTATATTTATTGCTCTATTTATTTCTCCAGCTATTGCAGTTTTCGTTGCTTTGGGAACAGCTTTTGGATTTTTGATTAGCGGATTTCCTTTGGTTGTTGCATTAAGAGCGTTGACTCATGTGATATTTGCTATCGTAGGGGCCTTTTGGGTGAAAAACCACCCAGAAATCATTGGTAATCCACTAAAAGCACAATTTTTTTCATTTGTTATTGGTGTGGTTCATGCCGTTGCAGAAGTAGCAGTCGTTTCTTTTTTTTACTTTGGAGGAAATGTAACAGATACGTATTATAATCAAGGATTTTTACAATCTGTTTTTCTAATGGTAGGGATTGGTACCATTATACACAGCATGGTTGATTTCGGAATTGCTTCTATTATTTGGAAATCTTTGAATGCTAGGAAAAGCTTTACGTCTTCGATTATGAAAGTAAAAAACGATTAGGTGTTAATATGTTGTCTACACCTGTTTTATATGATATAATAAAACTTGAATATTTCTGTCTATAGAGAATGGAGAGACTGAGTCGCACTGATTTATTTGGTGCGACTTCTTAGCTACTTACATTGGTAGTCAGAAAGTGCGTTTTATTTGACTAAAGAGGTGAATGGTTTGGCAATGAGGATTCCTGAAGAAACCGTCAATAAAATCAGGCAAGAAACCAATATTACAGATGTTATTAGTCAATACGTACAACTCAAAAAGAAAGGGAAAAACTTTTTTGGCTTTTGTCCTTTCCATGATGAACGAACTCCATCATTTTCTGTGACTGAAGAAAAGCAAATTTTTCATTGCTTTAGTTGTGGTCGCGGAGGAAACGTTTATTCTTTTTTGATGGAGGTTGATGGGTTAACTTTTCCTGAGGCCGTTTTGAAGACAGCTGAACTAAGTCAGATTGAAGTCGACGAAGCATTAGTTAGTGGAGAACAAGCAAAACTGCAAAATAAAGACTCAAAAAAAGACTTTCTTTTTAAAATTCATGAGGAGAGTCTTGAATTGTTCCATCATATTTTGTTACAAACAACTGCAGGTGAAGAAGCTTTAGCATATTTGTTAAAACGAGGATTGACACAAGAAACAATTGAAACGTTTGGTATCGGTTTTGCTCCGCATGAGCGTACATTGTTGCAACAGTATTTAGTTGGCAAAGATTATCCAGAAGAATTGTTAAAAGAATCTGGTTTGTTTATTGAAAAAGAAAATGGAGACTTGCTAGATCGTTTTTCCAATCGAATTATGTTTCCTATTCGTAACCAACAAGGAAAAGTAGTCGGTTTTTCTGGGAGACTGTTTGAAACTTCAGACTTCGAAACAGGGCCTAAATATTTGAATAGTCCTGAAACATATCTTTTCAATAAGCGAAGCGTATTATTTAATTTTGATAAAGCACGACCAGCTGTTCGACGGGAAAAAGAAGTTGTTTTATTTGAAGGTTTTATGGATGTTATTGCTTCTTGGCAAGTGGGTATACAAAATGGTGTAGCCTCAATGGGAACAAGTTTGACGAATGAACAGATTCAGATGCTAGAACGGATAACGGATCAAGTGTTGGTTGCTTACGATGGTGATGATGCCGGGGTTGAGGCTGCTAAACGAGCAGCTGATTTACTGACAGAACAATCAGATTTTGATTTAGCTATTCTATCTTTTCCTGACGGTATGGATCCGGATGATTTTATTAACGAAAAAGGTGCGTCCGTATTTAAAGAGCTTATTTCTCACGGAAGAGATACCTTGTTTAGTTTTAAAATGGACTATTATCGTCGTGATGTGAACTTAAAGAACGAAAGCGAGCGACTTGGGTACATTGAGAAAATATTAACCGAAATGTTGACAATCACATCTGCAGTCGAACGAGAAATGTACTTGAAACAATTAGCTGTTGAATTTGATATTTCTATTGATTCTTTGAACGAACAGTTTCAGTTACGCTTTTATGAGCAACAAAAAAAACGTTCTAAAGAACCCAAAAAGAACACACCTAGTCCAGACGTACGTTCAACGACTTTTCCTCAAGTTCATAATCAAAGAGGGAAATTAGACTCTGTTGAACGAGCTGAACAATTATTACTCAATCGATTGTTTCATTTTGAAGAAGTTAGGATTCAAATTAAAAATTTGTCAGAAGAGTTCTATTTTGTTCATGATGATTACCAAATGCTGTATTTGTATTATGAAAATTTTCAAGAACATGCGCAATATACTCTGTCAGATACTTCAATTGAGGCTTTTATCGATTTTGTAAAAGAAACTCAATTAAAAAATAAAATAGTTGAAATTGAGTTTCAATCTCTTGGTGTTGAGATTACTCCACAAGAAATTAAAGACTACATTGATGTTATTTCAAGAAAATCATTATTAGAATCTCAATTGAAACAAACGAAAGACGCAATGACCGAGGCTGCTAAAAAAGGTGATCAAGCTCAATTAAGAATATTAATGATTGAGATTGTCGATCTGTCCCGCTTATTAAAAAATGGGTAGCGTTAAAAAAAAGTGAGATTGAAAAAGGGGAGGCATTTTTTTATGGCTGAAGAAAAAAAAGTAATAACATTATCTTACAAAGATGCAGTAAAGACAGTAATTAAAGAATACAAACCTAGTGGAACGATTCATTATGATGATTTAACCAATAAATTGGCTACTCCTTATACATTAGACGCCGATAAAATGGATGCACTTATTCAACAAGTAGAAGATAGCGGAATTGGTGTTGTGGGAGATGATGGTGGTCCAACTGTTCGTCAAATGTTAGCTAAAGAGCGAAAAGGACAAGCTGAGAAACCAGAAGATCTAACGGCTCCTCCAGGCGTAAAAATTAACGATCCTGTCCGTATGTATTTGAAAGAAATTGGCCGAGTTAATTTATTAACTGCTGCAGAAGAAGTTATGCTGGCTAAAAAAATTGAAGCTGGCGATCAAGAAGCAAAGCAACGATTAGCAGAAGCTAACTTACGTTTAGTTGTTAGTATTGCTAAACGTTACGTAGGACGCGGAATGCAATTTTTAGATCTTATCCAAGAAGGTAATATGGGGTTAATGAAAGCTGTAGAAAAATTTGATTATACCAAAGGATTTAAGTTTTCAACTTATGCTACTTGGTGGATTCGCCAAGCGATTACACGTGCTATTGCTGACCAAGCGCGTACTATTCGTATTCCCGTGCATATGGTTGAAACCATCAATAAATTGATTCGCATTCAACGCCAATTGTTGCAAGATTTAGGAAGAGAACCTACACCTGAAGAAATCGGTGCAGAAATGGATCTCCCAACTGAAAAAGTACGCGAAATCTTAAAAATTGCTCAAGAACCCGTTTCATTAGAAACCCCAATTGGTGAAGAAGATGACTCTCACTTAGGAGATTTTATTGAAGATCATGATGCAACAAGCCCGGCAGAAAATGCAGCATATGAACTGTTGAAAGAACAACTTGAAGATGTGTTAGATACATTAACGGATCGAGAGGAAAATGTTTTACGTTTACGTTTTGGTCTTGATGATGGTCGGACAAGAACTTTGGAAGAAGTTGGTAAAGTATTCGGTGTAACTCGCGAACGTATTCGTCAGATAGAAGCCAAAGCTTTACGTAAATTACGCCATCCAAGCCGTTCAAAACAGTTAAAAGATTTCTTAGAATAAACTAAATATTCGTAAAAAACCAAGCAGGTGAATTTTCCGTTTGCTTGGTTTTTTGTTTGAACATATTAAAGCACGATTTAAAAAAAACTGTTATAATAATAAAGTAGGATAGTTTGAGAGGATGAGAATACATGTTATCATTTGAAGAAAAAAAAGCTCTATTTGATGAGTATAAAGAGTTAACCGCAGCACCTGTTTCATTGAACAGAATCAACTATCATTTTGAAAGTAGCGCAGTTGACAAAACGGTAGTCGTTCGTTTTCTCCATCAAAATGGGAATGCGCTCATTTATGCAGGGTATTTACCTAAAGAAGAAACAAGTAAAGGATACATTTCAGTACTAGATGCTGATGAACAAGAAATAAGGAGATTGCTTGATAAAGCTTTAGCTTTTTTGAAAAAAACAAGTGACGGATATGAAGAAGGTTACTCCGAGTTGTGGTTTGACCAAAACGGAGATGTATTGCGTTTGATATATGATAACCCTATGTGGTCGGTTAATTTGCCCGATGGTAAAATGGAAGCCATTTTCAAAACAAAAGAAGCAGCTGAAGGCTATTTATTAGATGAAAGTTTCTTTAAAAATTAATTTTATAATGAAAGAAGTGACAGGAAATTAATGAAGATAAAACAATTATCATTACGCTTAGAAAGAGCAGCTAGTTATGTACCTGAAGGTTCAAGACTAGCCGATATTGGATCAGACCATGCGTATCTACCTTGTGTCCTTGCGACGGAGGGTAAGATTGAGTTTGCTGTTGCTGGTGAGATTATTGAAGGACCGTTTCAGATTGCCGAAAATCAGGTGAAACGTTTAAACTTACAAAATGAAGTATTTGTTCGATTAGGAGATGGACTAGAAGTAATTACACCTGATGCTGATCAGATTTCCGTTGTTACAATTTGTGGTATGGGTGGAGTTTTAATCGCGACCATTTTAGATGAAGGTTATCAAATGGGGAAATTAACAGGTAAAGAAAGACTCGTTTTGCAGCCAAATAAAGATGAGGCCGAATTAAGAATGTGGCTGATTGAACACAACTATCAAGTTATTGCAGAAGAATTAGTCGAAGAAAATAAAAAAATATATGAAATCATAATCGCTGAAAAGTCTAATAAACTAAACGTTCCCTTTTTGGGGGAGGATATTGCATTTGGTTTTTTCTTAAGAGAAGAAAGGTCTCCATTATTTATAAAAAAATGGATGATTGAATTAGCAAAGAACGAACAGATATTAGCTGATTTAACTAAATCTTCTACAGATCAGTCTGATAAAATATATGATTTTAAGAACAAAATTGATGCTATTAAGGAGTTGTTAAAGTGAAAGACATCTTAGGGTATGATCTGATTCGAAAATTTGAAGAATTTGCACCCACATACTTAGCTGAAGAGGGAGATCCCGTTGGATTAGCCATTGGAACCTTAAATAAACCAATAAAAAAAGTGCTTGTAACTTTAGATGTTCGCCCTGAAGTTGTACAAGAAGCTATTTCAAAAAAAGTGGACTTAATCTTCGCCCATCATCCACCCATTTTTCGGCCTGCAAAAAATCTCATAACGGATGATCCACAAATCAATATGTATGCCAATCTATTAAAAAATAATATCTCAGTTTATGCTGCCCATACAAATCTTGATGTAGCAACGAATGGTATGAACGCCTGGTTAGCAAAAGCAATTGGGATTACGGATACTGAAATTATGACCGTTACAAAAAAAGAAAAATATAAAAAATTGGTTGTGTTTGTTCCACTAGCTAATGAAGATAGCATGATTAAAGCACTGACTCAAGCAGGTGCCGGGGAAGTGGGCCCTAACTACAAGGACTGTACTTATGTTGTTGAAGGAACTGGAAGTTTTACTCCGGTTAATCAAGCACATCCACATATCGGACAAATAGATCAAATTGAAAAAGTTCAAGAGGCGCGTATTGAAGTCATGTTCCCAGAAAGATTAACTTCTGAAGTTGAAAAAGCACTTTTTTTTACCCATCCTTATGAAGAACCGGTCTACGATATTTATACGATAGAAAATTACCTAGACGAATATGGGTTAGGACGCGTTGGTAATCTAGAGGCCCCAATTTCTGTAGAGGAATTTGCAATAAAAATAAAATCTGTTTTTGGTGTAACTGGCTTACGGTATATAACAAATGATCCCTCTCAAATGATTCAACGGGTAGCTATTTGTGGTGGCGATGCTGGGAAATTTTACCCAGATGCTGTAAAAAAAGGCGCAGAGGTTTACATTACAGGAGACGTTTATTATCATGTTGGCCATGATATGCTCGCTTCCGGGCTGACTGTCATTGATCCTGGGCATCATATTGAAAGTATTTGTAAAACAGAACTTGTGGGTCTGTTTACCACTTGGAGTAAAGAACTGAATTGGGATCTAGACGTTAGTTCATCAACATTAAATACCGATCCTTATCGTTTTATCTGATTCATCTTTTAAAAGATGAAGTAGAATGATTAAAATTTGAGTATTAAAAAAGGAGTTTTTTTATGTATAAAAATTTAGTTCCTCGCTTTGTTCGATATGTTCAAACGGAGACACGTTCTGATGAATCAAGTACAACGATTCCATCAACACTCTCACAAGTAACATTTGCTAAAACGCTGATGGCTGAATTGACTACCATTGGTTTGAATGATATTTCTTACAATGAAAATAATGGCTATGTAACAGCTACATTACCAGCAAACACTGATGAGGACGTTCCAACAATTGGTTTCATTGCACATATGGATACAGCTGACTTTAATTCCAAAAATATTCATCCACAGTTTCATGAAAATTATGATGGAACTACAATTATTTTAAATGAAGAAAAAAATGTTGTGTTATCACCCAAGGATTTTCCTAATTTAAAAAATTATATTGGAAAAACGTTAATTACTACAGATGGCTCTACTTTATTGGGTGCTGATGATAAAGCTGGTATTGCTGAAATTATGACAGCGATGGAAATTTTAATTGCTGACCCAACGATTAAGCATGGTACTGTTCGAATTGCTTTTGGTCCTGATGAGGAAATTGGAATCGGCGCCAATCTTTTTGATGTAGCAAATTTTAATGCCGATTTTGCTTATACAATGGATGGTGGACCGGTCGGGGAATTAGAATACGAAAGTTTTAATGCTGCTTCAGCAATTGTAAACATTCAAGGTAAAAATGTTCACCCTGGAACAGCAAAAGATACGATGGTTAATGCATTAAAAATCGCATTAGATTTTGATGCTGCTTTACCTCAAAATGACGTTCCTGAAAAAACAAGTGGCAGAGAAGGTTTTTTCCATTTATTAGGTATGACTGGAGAAGTAGAAGAGGCTCGAATGGACTATATTATTCGTGATCATGACCGTGCTAAATTTGAAGAACGTAAAGCCTTCATTCAACACGTCGCAAAAGAATTAAATGAACAACTCGGAGTTGAACGCATTTTTGTTGAGTTAAAAGATTCTTATTACAATATGGGCGAAATCATCAAAAAAAATATGACAGTCGTTGATCTAGCCGAACAAGCGATGAAAAATCTGGGTATCAAGCCAATTATTGAACCCATTAGAGGTGGGACGGATGGTTCCAAAATTTCATTTATGGGATTGCCAACCCCAAACATATTCGCAGGTGGAGAAAACTTTCATGGTCGTTATGAATTCGTTGCAGTAGAAAGTATGCAGAGAGCTACAGATGTCATTGTTGAAATTGTTTCTTTAAATGCAAAAAACAAAAACTAATGGTAACTTATTTAGTAGCTTATATCGTTGCTTTAAATGGCTGGCTATTTATTTTGATGGGACTCGATAAGAAGAAAGCTCGACAACACAAATGGCGAATTCCTGAAAAAAGATTATTGACACTCGGACTGGTTGGCGGAGGTTTAGGTGGTCTACTTGGCATGTATCTGTTTAGACATAAGACCAGAGAACTTAAGTTTAAAATAACCTATTCTTTTGGAATAATCGTGATGCTTAGTATTATTCTTTACTTTTTAGTTTTTGACTAATCTATTAAATCGCACGTTTTATTTAATCCATCATAGACACTTCAAAATTAGATTTAAAAACCTAACTTTTGAAGTGTTTTTGTTATACTTAGTTATGCAGCGGAGGTTAATTGGACACGCTAATAAGACTATCTCTTAGATTAGAGATATAAAAAATAGTAGATGAGGTGAATGTTATATGGGGTTGCAGTTTATATTAGGCCGAGCTAACCGTGATAAAAGAGGCTTTATGCTAGATGAAATCGCTAATATACTTGCCACAAATAAACAAGCGAAGGTATTTTACTTAGTTCCCGATCATATTAAATTTGAGGCTGAAATGACCGTACTCGAAAAAATTGGAGAACTTCCGCCATTTAACGAAAATAAGATGATGGGTATGATGAATCTTCAAGTCTTTAGTTTTAATCGCTTAGCGTGGTATTGGCTTCAAGATACCGATACGTTTATCAAACCACAACTAACGACTTCGGGATTATCTATGCTTGTCCGTAAATTATTAATTGATTATGAAGAGCAACTGGTTATTTATCGTGGGGAAGTGCGGAAAACCGGTTTTGTTCAACAACTAACGGATTTATTTTTAGAATTAAGAACAGGTCGAATCACACAAGATGACTTAGTTGTGTTGGTTAACAGCTTAGGGTCCAGCCCGCAAGAGGTTGATTTCCAATTAAAATTAAAAGATATCTCATTATTGTATCAAGCCTTTGATGCCTCTTTGGCAGGGAAATATATTGAAACAGAGGATATTTTAACAGCGTTAATTGAAAAATTACGTAAAATGGATCTTTCGGATACAACTATTTATATTGAAAGTTATTTTCGCTTTACTGCTCAAGAACAAGCTTTAATTCTAGCTTTAATGCAGTCAGCTAAAAAAGTTACCATTTCTTTAACATTAGATAAAGGCTATCCAAGCGAGAAACCTGAAATGCATGAATTATTTCAAGCAGCTGGCGAAACCTATTACAAATTATATCAACTTGCTCGTATTGAAAATATACCAGTTGCTCCTGATCGAATCATTCAACAAATTAATGCTTCATATTGTGAAGAATTGAATCAATTAGAAGACTTTTGGGTTGAAACAAATAAATTAACTCCAATTGACTTTAGCAATAGAAAACAACAAATTCCAATGGATGATTGCATTGAAGTATGGGCAGCTGAAGATAAACAAGCCGAAGTAACACATGTAGCAAAAGAAGTCAGAAAAATGATAAAAAGTGAAAAATATCGGTACAAAGATATTTTAATCTTAACTCGAAATACTAACGATTATTTAACGATTCTAGGTCCAATTTTTGCGGAAAATGGTATTGAAACCTTTATCGATAGTGCAGATTTAATGAACCAACATCCATTAGTTGAGTTTATTGATGCTTTATTGACGATTAAACGTAAAAATTGGCGTTATGCAGATGTCATGCGCTTATTGCGGACAGAGTTATTTGTTCCTGAATTAACAGCTGAACTGCCTGTTGAAAGAAAGTCTCGAATCCAATCCATTCAAAATCACGTTAACGATTTTCGTGATAAGATTGACGTTACAGAAAATGTTGTATTGGCATATGGCTATGAAGGATTCCATTGGACGATGAAAGATCCATGGCATTATACTAAATTTTATTATGATGACACAGATTTCCAGTCAGACTCCGATCAGTTAATTGAGCAAACGGCTAATCAAGTTAGGTTTTTATTAAAAGATGCTTTATTGCCTTTTTTCACTCAACTTGAAAAAGCTAAAACGGGTGCTGAAGCTGCAAAAATAATGTATCTTTTTTTGGAAAAAATCGGAGTGGATACACAATTAACTTTTTGGAGAGATCAAGCTATTGAAAGCAATGAGTTAGAAACGGCTAAAAAGCATGAACAGATTTGGTCGGTTCTTCTACAACTGTTAGATGAATACGTAGAAGTCTTAGGAGAAGAAAACTTTGAAATGGAAAGTTTCCAAGCTATTTTATCTGCTGGTTTTGAAAATGCATCCTATAGTATTGTGCCGCCTAATATTGATCAAGTTATTTTTTCTGGTCTTGAAGGGACACGTATAGGCACAGCGAAGGTAACCTTTTTACTAGGTATGACAGATATTCATTTGCCTGCTAAAAATGAAAATAAAAGTATGTTAACAAATGAAGATCGGTCTTTTTTTGCTGAATTTTTAGTATCCGGAAAATATCTAAAACCATCATCGGAAGTTTTGATGGCATCTGAACCATTTATTGCCTACAATGCTTTTTTAGATTCTTCAGAAAAACTTATTTTCTCTTATCCGCTTAGCAGTGATTCCAAAGAAGGTTCAAAAATTTCCCCTTATGTGGAACGCATAGTAAAAGGGTTCGCTCTTCCGATTCAATTCAAAGTTGGAGAAGTCATTTCGTTAGAAAATCCTACCTTTAAGGAAACGTTAAGTTTTGTAGGGACGAAACAAAGTACAATGAGCCAGCTTTTATTGGTTCTCCGTAAAGAACAAGATCAAAAAGGACAATTGTCGCCATTTTGGACAGGTATTTACCGTTATTTTAAACGAGACAAAAACTTAACAACTGTTTTTCATCACTTGTTGAATAGCTTAGTAAAGAAAAATATCCCACATCCTTTAAAAAGTCAGATAGCCACAAGTTTATACGGAAAAGATTTGTATTTATCGGTGTCTCGCTTAGAAACTTTTTATGCTGATCCATATAATCATTTTTTACAATATGGACTTAGATTAAAAGAACGTGAGAGATTTGGGCTATCTCCAGCAGGAACTGGGGAATTCTTTCATGATGCATTAGATCAGTTATTTAAATCCCTGTTAACCCGAGATTTGACGCTGTCCGAGTTGAATACTCAAACCGTTGAACTTATTACAGATGAAGTTCTTGCCGTTATGTTTAAAAAACCAAAATTCTCAATTCTATCGGCTTCTAACCGTATGAAGTTCATCCGCAGTCAATTAAGCCAAACCGTTAAAAAGATGGCGTGGGCTCTTGGTAATCAGAGCAGGAGAACGAATACGAAGACTGTTCAAACAGAAGTACTCTTTGGTCAGCTAGCAAACCAAAAAGGTGTTGAAGGTCTATCTTTTCCTTTGAAAAATGGGGGGCAATTATTCATACGCGGTAAAATTGATCGTGTTGATTCGTTAGTACTAGAAGATCAACATTATTTAAGTGTTGTGGATTATAAATCAAGTGCACATACCTTTAATTATTTTGATGCTTATTATGGCTTAGCAATGCAGATGATTACCTACTTGGATACTGCTTTGTTAAATGCCAATGAGTTAATTGGCCACTCAGCTAAACCAGCAGGAGCATTTTATGTTCATGTAAAAAATCCCTTTATCAAAGATACTCAAATAAAAAATGAAGAATCCATCACAACAGAATTGCTAAAAGAATTTAAATTAGATGGCCTTCTGTTGGAAGAAGAAGAATTACTACTAGCTCTTGACCATACGATTGAACCTACCGCTGCTTCATTAGTGTACCCGTTTAAACAACTTAAAAATGAATCGTTGAAATCGAGTAAGTTTGTTACACTCGAAGAAATGGCTGCTTTAAGAATGCACAATCAAAAACTAATTTTAGAGGCTGGAAATGCAATTATAGAGGGTGTAACAACACTGAACCCATTTTATGAAAAAAGACAACATATTTCTACTGTAAACGGCGAATTTAGGGCAGTTTCTCAGTTTGATAATATGCTACCAGAAAATAATTATCGACGAGAAGAGAAACGGACACGCGAAGATATTCTTAGAATGATTTTAGAAGAAAAGGAGGGGAATGAATGAGTCAATTGCCAATTAAACCGTTAAATAGCCGATTTACAGATGGTCAATGGCAGTCTATTTATGAATCTGGTCATAACATTCTAGTCTCTGCCTCAGCTGGTTCAGGTAAGACAACTGTTTTGGTACAACGAGTGATTGAAAAAATTAAAGCTGGTGTTAACGTAGATGACTTATTGATTGTCACCTACACAGAAGCTGCTGCCAGAGAAATGAAAGAACGAATAAAAACGGCTATTCAACAAGCTATAACTAGCGAAAGTAATCCTGAACAAAAGCAACACTTAGTTAGACAGATGTCTCTCTTAACTCAAGCATCTATCAGCACACTGCATGCTTTTTGTTTACAAGTCATTCGTCGTTATTATTTTTTAATTGACTTGGATCCGATTTTTAGATTACTGACAGATGAAACAGAAATTATTTTACTAAAAGAAGCCGTGTGGGAAGAGGTTAGAGAATCTCTTTATGGGTCTGAAACAAATTCGTTCCATGATTTAGCACGTGCTTATTCTAATGACCGTAGCGATGTTGGGTTGACCGATCTTATCTTTTCACTTTATGAATTTTCTAGAGCTAATCCCGATCCGGCTTATTGGTTGGATCACCTTTATGACCTATATGAAAACGAGCTTGAATCTTTTTCAAAAGGAACGTTATTTCAAAAATTATTGAAACCTCAAATGTCTGATATCTTAATTAGTTTAAATGAATTAGACATAACTGCTGCTGAAATTGGGGATGGTGCTGAGGAGTTAGCGAAACAAACGGAAATAGTTGCTAGCGAAGCAGCACATTTTGCAGAGGTATTCAAGCTTATTCAAGCTGATGCCTATCAAGATGCATACCAGTTAGTACAATCGTTTGAATTCATTCGTTGGAAACCGGTTAAAAAATCAGTAGAGGATAGCTTGATAGAAGCGGGCAGCGAAATGAAAGTATTTAGGGATCAAGCAAAGACTCGTTATGGGGAAATGAAAGAGGCTTATTTTAATACACCATTAGAAAAACAAATTGATATGATGTCAAAAGCTATTCCACTTGTTCAAGAAATGGCTCGTGTAACAAAAATTTTTACACAAGCCTACCGTGAAAGAAAAAATGAACGGAATTTATTAGACTTTAACGATCTAGAACACCTTACTTTGCAAATTCTAGCTAAAAATGAAGAACAGAAGTGGACGCCGACAGAGGCTTCTATCCACTACAGAGAAAAGTTTAAAGAAGTGATGATTGACGAATACCAAGATATCAATCAGCTTCAGGAAAATATTATGTATTGGTTAACGCAAGATAACACAAAAGACGGAAATCTCTTTATGGTGGGAGACGTAAAACAATCTATCTATTCCTTTAGATTGGCTGACCCTGGGTTGTTTTTAGAAAAATACGAACAATATGGCGAAAGAAACGGGGGGGAGCGAATCATTTTAGCTGAAAATTTTCGCTCTCGTGGTGAAATTTTACAATTTACGAATTTAATTTTTGAACAAATTATGGATAAATCAGTTGGTCAAATGGATTATAATGAACCAGCTAAATTGATTCAAGGATTCAATGATTTTCCTGAAACAAATCAGCATGCAACAGAGATACTCATTTATGAAAAAGGAAAAGAAACCACTGATGAAGATTCGGATGAAGAATCATTAGATTATGATATGCAAATCGAAGATAAGACACAAGGAGAACTATTAATGGTGGGGCAAAAAATTCAGCAATTGATTCAAGAAGAATTCCCCATTTATGATAAAAAACTGAAATGCAATCGTCCTATTAAATACCAAGATATTGTATTGCTGACGCCTACTAAGAAAAATAATTTGGTTTTACTAGAAATATTTAATCGTCTGTCTATTCCATTGCATGTTAATGATACACAAAATTATTTTCAGACTACAGAGATTACGATTATGATGTCTTTGCTTAAAATTATTGATAATCCTTATCAAGATATTCCTTTAGCCGCTGTTTTGCGCTCACCAATTGTTGGACTAAATGAAAATGAATTGGCTTCTATTCGGATTAGTCAAAAAACGGGGGACTATTACGAAGCGCTTAATCAATTTTATGCCTCTTATCCTGGAGAAGATAAAGCTAGCGCTTTTACAACTGCGTTATTTCATAAAATAGATTTATTTTTAACGCATTTAAAAAAATGGAGAGAAGAAGCTAGAAGAGAGCATTTAGTGGGGTTAATCTGGTCAATTTATAAAGACACTCATTTCCTTGATTATGTAGGCGGCATGAGTTCTGGACGACAACGTAAGGCAAATCTTCATGCCTTATACGAAAGAGCGGCTAGCTATGAACAAACTAGTTTTAAAGGACTCTTTCAATTTGTTCGATTTATTGAAAAAATGCAAGAAAAAGATAAAGATTTAGCTGAACCAAAAGCTATCGCAGCAGATGAAGATGCGGTACGTGTGATGACGATTCATGCAAGTAAAGGATTAGAATTTCCCGTTGTATTTGTGTTGGATTTGACGAAGCAATTTAATTTGCAAGATATTAGAAAAAGTTATTTATTTAATGAGGTGTACGGAGTTGGAACAGAATATAAAGATCAAGAAAGCCACATTCGGTATCCCTCATTACCTGGTATCGCTTTGAAGGTTGAGCGAAAAGCTAAGCTGTTATCAGAAGAAATGCGGAAATTATATGTAGCTCTAACACGTGCAGAGGAAAAATTATTTTTAATTGGTTCTTATAAAGATGAAGAATCTGCCTACAAAGAGTGGGGAATAATAGGTGGTCATCAACCAACTGTTTTGCCTAGCGATATTCGCCTAACAGCAACTAGCTTAATGAAGTGGGTTGGACTCTCATTAATGAGACATTCAGATGGAGAAAATGACTTTCTTTCCATAACAGCTAATAACGTTTACGTTAAAAATCATCCAGCTAAATTTTCGATTCATTTTTATGATGAAAGTATGATTCAGGAACAAATGATCCAAGAAGACCTTGAGATAGATGAAAAGTGGGTTGAAAAACTAGATGCTTCTGTTTCAAAAAATAAACTAGTTATAGAGGAACAAGAACTATTGGATGAAGCAGTAGCTTTGATGGATTACTCTTATCGCTATGAAAGGTCTACTCATACAACTAGTTATCAATCTGTCTCAGAAATAAAACGATTATTTGAAGAACCTGCTGATGAGCTGATGGTAAAAATAGACGTTAATCAGCCACGAAATCAAAATCGTTACGTGGAAGACAAGTTGCTGCGTCCTAGATTTATGGCAGAAATGAGCGCCCCGACAAATGCGGAAATTGGAACGGCAACACATTTAGTGATGCAATCTATTAATCTCTTTGCTCCTGTTACAGCTAGTTCCATTACTGAATTAATAATGAACTTAGCTGATCGTGGAATGATGCAATCGGAAGTAGCTGAAAAAATAGAAAGTGATAAAATTATTCACTTTTTTGAAAGTCAATTGGGACAATTATTATTAACTTATCCTCAACAAGTTAAAAGAGAAGCACCTTTTTCGTTATTAATAAAAGCTGACAGAATATTCACAGATTTAGACCCTGATGCTGAAGATAATGTTTTGATTCATGGGATTATTGATGGGTATTTAGAATATGAGAATGAACTTATTCTTTTTGACTATAAAACAGATCAAGTTGCTCACTATGGGCCTACTGCCGGCGAAAAAATGTTAGAAAAATATAAAGGTCAAATGAATTTGTATCGAAATGCCTTAGAACTTATCTTAAATAAACCAGTTACACAAGCTTACCTGTGTTTGCTAGCTAACAATGAATTGGTTTCAGTACCTTAGCCTAAAAAGAATAAAAAAGCTCCCTTTTCGTCTATACAATAAGACAAGAAGGGAGCCATTATTTTTATAAAAAAGAGTTTTTTATTTTAAGTTGTAATTTACGCCTGGAGTATAACTGTTTTTTGCATCCCATAATAGAAACTCATTTACGCCAGCTTCATGTAATGCTCGAACTTGATCAGATACTTGAGGGGCACCATAATTTATATAGTTGCCAGCTCCTAGATAAGATGCAGTAAAGTCTTGCAACCATGGTCTTGACTTAGGAGGCGTTTTTAATGTACTTAATAATTTATTTTCAACTTTCATGTATTCTTGGACCAATTTATAAGGTTCTAAATCTGGTTTTGCAATTCCAAAATAAGACCCCCAATGACTAGGATAAATCATCGAAGAAATCACATCAACATTTTCAGAAATTTTGCTGAAGTTTTGTCCAATTCCTGGAGCTTCTGGAACCGTAGCAGCATAACCAAAAATATCTACAGAAACTTCGACTCCGTATGGGCGTAGTTCTTCACGCGCATATTCAACAAAGTCCGTCACAGCAGCCACACGTTGCTGCACATCATCTAACTCATTATCTTTATAAGCACCACGAGTGTAACTTAAGCTATCGCTTTGAGTTTCGAATCCTTCTGGAAAACGAACATAATCAAACTGCACTTCTTTAAATCCCATTTTTGCTGCTTGTTTGGCTACTTCAATATTGTAATCCCATACTTCTTTGGAGAAGGGGTTCACAAACGCATCACCATTACTGTTTTTCCAAACACTGCCGTCCGAACGTTTAAAAGATAATTCTGGTTTAGCTTCTGCTAGCAAAGTATCTTTAAAAACAACGACTCGAGCAATAGGGTAAATTTGATTTTTTTCTAAGTTTTTCATCATTAATTCTGGATCGGATACATAGTTTTGTGTGCTTTCTTGAATGAGTTTATTATCTGATTTGACATCCATAGTCAGATGTCCAATATCATCTTTTACATCAATAACCATCGCATTTAAACCACTGGATGTGACGAATTCAGATAATTCCGCCATTCTTTTTGGTGCACCAGCAGAGTAAGCTGTTAGGTAGACCCCTTTGACACCATCTTCAGGATAAGCAATTTCAATTCCACTATCATAAGCAAATTGTGCAGGAAATTGTTTCGGGATACTTAAAAGAGGGAGGCTATTAATTTCAATTAATGGATTCTTAACAGGTTTCTCTGCTTGAGTTATTAAGGGAAAAGACACAAGTAGTAACAAACTTAATAAGAGACTAGTTGTTATTTTATTGTAATTCATTATTTAGTAGATTCCTCTCTTTCTGGCGATAGAATAAGTGCTGGATCTATTAATGTATATCCTTTTTCTCTCAGACCTTCTGCAATACCAACAACTGCTTCATTTGTCCAAGAGCGATCATGCATCAATAAGTTTGCTCCTTCGTTTAAGTATTCCGTATGTAACATAACATCCGTTAAGGCTTGGGGATTTTGATATTCTGCTTCCCAATCATAACCATAGGTCCAATTCATAAATACCATATTTTCTTGTTCGATGATTTCTGCTGATGTATCTGTATTTACTCCGAATGGAGCTCTAAAGAAACGAGGTTTTATTCCAATTGTTTCATAAATCAACTCATTTGTTTTTACTATTTCTTCGCGTTGTTCTTCTGGACTAATGGCACTTAAGTTTGCATGAGTTTGTGAATGATTCCCAATTTCGAATCCCATATCATATATTTCTTTCAGCATTTCTTTGCCTTCATCTGATTCTATATACATACCATTAATAAAAAAAACAGCCGGTGCATCAATAGACTTTAACTTTTTAGCAATCTCAACTGCATGCTTATCAGGAGCATCATCAAACGTTAATAAAGCGACTTTTTTATTATCTGCTTCGTTCATTGGTTCAATAGTAAAAATAGCTGGATTGACTTGATAGGTATATTCTATAGATTGAGATTCTTCAGCTACAGTTCCCTTTTCAGATGAATCACTCTCACTCGATACGTTCATCGCACTCGAGTCGCTTTCGCTAGACTGAGTAAGAGAGGAAGTGTCTGATTTTGTTCCGGAAGCAACTGGATCGTTTGTTTGACAGGCACTTAGAAGCAAAGCACTGATTAAAGTTACTCCACAAATTGAAACTACTTGTTTCATTTTTTTATCACTCCAATCGTTATTTTGTTGAGTCTGACAATGAGTTTAATGTTTTTTCAGCCTCTGTACGGTACTTGTTTAATTGGTTAAATTGTTTATTTAATTTTTTTAATTGTTCTTTATTTGATGTATCCAATTCATTAACAGTGGTCATTCCATCAGTTAGTGTTTGATAAGTAGCTTCTTTTGTACCGAGTGACTTAAAGTATTTTTCTTCTTCAACTAGGTTTTTGCTGTATTGTTTAGTGTATTCATTAAGAGAGGTACTTAATTCTTTCATACTATCTGTTAAAGAATTCATCGTATCTTCAGGTAGTTTGTCACCATCATTTTCAACTAAACTTTTTTGAGTAGTATTTAGTTTAGTTGTTGATTCGTTGATTGTTTTAACTGAATTTTTGCGTTCTTCGATATTTTTGAATACAGCCGAGTTTTCATCCGTAAATGGATTTGTTTTTTGCTCCTTAGATAAAGCCAATTCGAAGGTTTCTTGTAACCCCTTTTCTTGCTTTGTAACAGCATTTATTTCAGAAACAATCGTTTGTTGAATCGGTTCAATCGTTTCAGTACTCTTTAAAGCCTCCACAATTCCGTCATTTGCACAACCAGTTAAAAAGAAAGCTGCAGTCATAACATAAGCTGCTGTAGCATGTTTTTTCATTAGTTTATATCTCCTTTTTTCATCAAATTTTAAACAGTGAAGGACTATAATCCGATAAAGACATAGCTCCATTAACAACAACGTGAATTATTATATCAAAAGACAGCCTTTTTCCAAAATGATAACTTTAGTTTTTATTCATATTTTTATAATATTTTAGAAAAAATGACAAAAAAATAATCCTCATCCAATTAAAGGAGGGGATTTAAAAAAAAGAAGACGGTAACCCTTATGGACGAATTACTATGTCTACCTATGCAATGGAATACAAACTTTTTTTAGCATCATCTTTACTGATGAATACACAATAATCTTTTTGATTATACCCAATTTCTAAATCGTTTTGATAAGAAACAGAATGGGACTCGATAATAATATAACGCATCTTCACTCGATTTTCGCTATCTTCTAAATCTAGCGCAAATTGGTAATCATCATTTTTAAATAGCAAACCTTTGATTTGCCAAACTTTTTCAATAATAGGTTTTTTCATAATAATCTCCTTTCTTTGCCTGACATTAATTGTACACCCTATTTAAGATAAACGCCAACTAATATTACTTATAATAGATAAAAATAATAAAAACCTATCACTAATCGGCGTTATCATGTAAAATGAAAGGACAGTTCATATTCATATATTGTGATAAAGTGAGGTTTACAAATGTTTTTATATTATGCTCTAGCTCTTTTGATTATAGGAATCGACCAATTAACAAAGTACTTGACCGTCGCAAATATAAACTTACATGAAGTGGTAGAAGTTTTTCCGAATATTTTATCATGGATGTATCTACAAAATACAGGTGCTGCATGGAGTATCTTAGAAGGACAAATGTGGTTTTTTTATAGCGTTACATTTGTTGTTGTTGTCGTGGTCATTTATTATTTGCAAAAATATGGCCATCAAAGTGGATTGCTATCCTTATCCTTATCGTTTATTCTGGCAGGTTCCATAGGTAATGTGATAGATCGCATTCGTTTAGGATACGTTGTAGATATGATTCGTTTGGAGTTTATTGATTTCCCAATATTTAATGTTGCTGATATGGCGTTATCCATTGGCGTAGCACTAATGATTTTGTACGTATTTTTAGATGAACAAGAGAAAAAAAGAGATTTAAACCATTAGTTTACAATTAAAAAGGAGTTTTTACATGTCTCAAACTTATCAATTTAAAATAGAAAACGAAACCGGCCGTTTGGATAAAGTGATTGTTGAATTACTTCCGACGTTCACTCGCTCTCATGTCCAACAGTGGATTAAAGAAGGCGATGTGACCGTTAATAACAAAGCTGCAAAACCCAATTATAAAGTGCAATCTGGAGATATCATCGCTATTATTGAACCAGATTTAATTCCGCTTAATGTTGAAGCCGAGAATATCCCTATTGAAATCGTTTATGAAGACGAAGATATGTTGGTTATTAACAAACCGCAAGGAATGGTTGTTCATCCGTCGGCTGGACACCAAACAGGAACTTTAGTCAACGCATTAATGTATCATGTAAAAGATTTATCCGGAATAAATGGAACGATTCGACCTGGAATTGTGCATCGTATTGATAAAGATACGAGTGGCTTGTTGATGGTTGCAAAAAATGACTTAGCTCATGAAAATCTTGCAGCGCAGTTAAAAGATCATACTTCTTTAAGAGAGTACTATGCGCTAGTTCACGGGGTCATTCCTCATGATAAAGGGACCATTGACGCACCTGTAGGACGCTCAAAGAATGACCGTAAAAAACAAGATATCATCGATGACGGACGTTCAGCTGTAACCCATTTTCAAGTTTTAGAACGGTTTAAAGATTTTACGTTGGTATCTCTCAAATTAGAGACGGGAAGAACTCATCAGATCAGAGTTCATATGAAATATATTGGCTATCCTTTAGCAGGAGATCCCATTTATGGACCGAGAAAAACACTTCCCGGAAAAGGACAGTATCTTCATGCCCGTGTTCTTGGATTTAAGCATCCAAAGACAAGCGACTTTTTAACTTTTGAAGCTCCGCTGCCTAAATTATTTGAAGATACCCTTACTGAATTAAGAGAAACTCGTTGACTTTTTGTATTCAACAATGTAGAGTTTTGATTAGAAGAAAATTGAAGAAATCCTTTAATTCCAGTCCTGTGAGACTAAGAAGGAGCATACACGTACGAGTGAATCGCTAATTTTATTTTTTAGATAAAAATAGTTGCTCTCTCTAGATGCCCTCTTACCTAATAGGCTAAGAGGGCATTTTTTTAATATTTTATTTATTACTAAAAATAAAAACACGATACTATTCCTAAAGGAGATGAAAAATGAAGTTTAAATCTGAAGTAGAAGTAGTTGATGGAGCCGCAATGAAACGTGCGTTAACGCGAATTACTTATGAAATAATTGAACAAAACAAAGGATTGGAGGATTTGGTTCTAGTCGGAATTAAAACCAGAGGTATTTATCTTGCACAACGGATTGCTAATCGAATGAAAGAACTAGAAGCAGTATCCATTCCAGTAGGAGAGTTAGATATTTCATTATACCGCGACGACGTTCACACAAGTGATAACCGTGAGCCAGAAATAAAAGGATCCAATATACCTGTAAGTATTGAAGGCAAACAAGTTATTTTAATTGATGATGTTTTGTTTACTGGACGAACGATTCGTGCTGCTTTAGATGCACTAATGGATATTGGCAGACCGATGAAAATATCTTTAGCGGTCTTAGTGGATAGAGGTCATAGGGAGTTACCGATTCGTGCCGATTTTGTCGGGAAAAATATTCCAACTTCATTAGAAGAGCAAATCAAAGTTGCCGTTCAAGAAATTGACGGAGAAGATCATGTTTTAATTCAAAAATTAAATTAACTAACGTGAAGCTTTAATTGAGTCCAGAGAGACACAAAAGGTCACTATCACATTTTACTAGTGCAGGATTACTGTGTGTAAAAGTAAAATGATAGAACCCAACGGTCTCCTTTAGACTTTTGGGTTTTTTATTTAGCAAAAATCTGATTGGGGGAGATAAAATGGATGGAACAGTAAAAGTAAATCAATTAAATCATTTTGTTTCAATTGAAATGCTAACGAATACAGAGATACTTCAATTGATAAGGCGGGCAAAAGAATTTAAAAATGGTGCAATCCCACCATACTATGAAGATAAATATGCCGTTAATTTATTTTTTGAAAATAGCACAAGAACACACAAAAGCTTCGAAATGGCAGAAAATAAACTCGGCATGAAAACAATCGATTTTGAACCATCCCTTAGCAGTGTTTCTAAAGGAGAAAGCTTGTATGATACTGTTTTAACTATGTCTGCTATTGGTTTAGACGTCGCTGTTATCCGTCATGGTTCAGAAGCTTTTTATAAAGAACTCGTTGAAAGCTCTACAATATCTTGTGCCATTATTAATGGCGGTGATGGGGCAGGTCAACACCCTAGCCAATGTCTATTAGACTTGATGACTATTTATGAAGAATTCGGTTATTTTGAAGGATTAAAAATAGCGATTGTCGGAGATTTAACCCATTCGCGTGTTGCAAGATCAAATATGCAAATGTTGCAACGACTTGGCGCTCTTCTCTTTTTTTCAGGTCCACTTGAATGGTACGATGAATCATTTGATCAATATGGTCAATACGTACCATTAGATGATTTGATAGCAAGTGTCGACGTTGTCATGCTTTTAAGAGTACAACATGAAAGACATGAAACATATGGTGCTTTTTCTAAATCTGCCTACCTAAAAATGTATGGATTGAACGAAAAAAGAGAACGCCACATGTTAGATCATGCAATCATTATGCATCCTGCGCCAGTTAATCGCGATGTAGAACTACAAGGTTCTCTAATGGAATGCGCACGATCACGGATTGTAACTCAGATGACAAATGGTGTTTATACAAGGATGGCTATTTTAGAAGCTGTATTGGAAAATAAAAAAAATGAAAATAGTGGGGGATAATCATGTCATTATGGATTAAAAACGCTGTTACGATAAGTCAAAATGGACAATTCGTCCGTACTGAGATTATACTTGATAAGGGTTGTATCCATTCTATCGGAATTGGACAAACGCTAGCTCAACCGGATGAAATAGACAGTCTAGACATTATTGATGCACAAGGAGCCCTAATGACACCAGGGTTAATTGACGTCCATGTTCATTTAAGAGAACCTGGATTTCCTGATAAAGAGACAATTAAAACAGGAACTATGGCAGCAGCTAGAGGTGGTTTCACCACAATATGTGCTATGCCTAATCTCAATCCAGAACCAGATACAGTTGAAAAGATGAGCGCTGTTCAAGAAAAAATAAAAGTGGATGCTGTAATCAATGTCTTGCAATATGCTCCCATAACAAAAGGACTAACAAGCCATCACTTAACCGATCAACAAGCTCTATTAGCTGCGGGGGCATTTGCTTTCACAAATGATGGAGTCGGTGTGCAAACAGCAAAAACCATGTATAAAGCTATGATAGAAGCGGCAAAGAATAAAACAACCATTGTTGCTCATACAGAAGATGATTCGCTACTATTTGGTGGAGTGATGCACGAAGGAGTCCGTAATAAAGAGTTAGGTCTACCTGGCATATTAAGTATTACAGAAGCTAGTCATATTGCCAGAGATGTATTGATTAGTGAAGCTACAGGTGCTCATTATCATGTCTGTCATGTCTCAACAAAAGAAAGTGTTCGAGTGATAAGAGATGCAAAGCGTGCTGGGATATCTGTAACAGCTGAAGTTACTCCACATCATTTGTTGCTATCAGAAGAAGACATTCCTTCAGACACAAGTATGTACAAAATGAATCCACCTTTAAGAAGCAAAAAAGATCGTGAAGCTCTGATTTTAGGTTTACTAGATGGTACAATTGATATGATAGCTACTGACCATGCTCCACATACAAAGGAAGATAAAAATAAGGGTATGTTAAATTCACCGTTTGGCATTACAGGAAGTGAAACAGCTTTTTCTTTACTTTATACATTTTTAGTAGGTCCTGGTATAGTGACATTATCCCAATTAGTTAGCTGGTTAACGACTAAGCCGGCAACTGTTTTTGGATTAAATACTGGTGTACTAAAAACTGGCTATCCAGCAGATATTGCCTTATTTGATTTAAATACAGAAAAGGGCATTTTTGCTAAAGATTTTCTATCTAAAGCTACAAATACACCATTTATTAATTGGACAGTAAAAGGCACAACATTAATGACCATCGTTGATGGAAAAGTTGTTTATAAAAAGGAGCGTTAAGTATGGATCGAATATTACTGTTGGAAGATGGAACAGTCTTTAAAGGAAAAGGATTTGGTTCTTTAATTGATACTATCGGAGAAGTGGTTTTTACAACAGGGATGACTGGATACCAAGAAATAATTACTGACCAGTCATACAATGGTCAAATGATCGTTTTTAATTATCCTTCAATCGGAAATACAGGGATTAATCGGAATGATTATGAATCTATTGAGCCAACTTGTAAAGCGGTTATTGTTAAAGAGTTTGCACGTGTGCCCTCGAATTGGCATAGTCATATGAATTTAGACGAATTTTTGAAAAATAAAAAAATTCCAGGAATTGCTGGAATCGATACTCGGAAATTAATGCATCTTCTTCAAAGAAAAGGGGTCATGCGTGGGACAATCGTTGATGTTCAAGACGATTTTAATCATGCCTTCGATCAATTAAAGGCGACGGTTTTACCTATTCAACAAGTAGCGCAAGTGTCTACATCTAGACCATATGTTAGTCCAGGGAATGGACGGAATATTATTGTTATTGATTTTGGCTTAAAACATAGCTTGTTAAAAGAATTAAATAAAAGAGACTGCCAAGTAACGGTACTGCCTTACGATACACCTGCTAAAGCTATTTTAAATTTAGAGCCTGATGGCATATTGTTAACAAATGGTCCTGGTAATCCTAATGACTTGCCTCAAGTTTTAACGATGATTAAAGCCATTCAAAGTAAAGTCCCTGTATTTGGAACGGGGTTAGGCCACCAATTGATGGCATCAGCTAATGGTTGTAGTGTCGTTAAAATGAAAGTAGGACATCGAGGTTTAAACCATCCAGTAAAAGAAATGGCTTCAGATCGTCTTTATTTAACTACACAAAACCATGGATTTCTAGTCGATTATGAATCAATTGATCAAACGAATCTGTTGGTTACTCATGTCGAATTAAACGATGGTTCTGTTGAAGGAATAAGACACCGTCATTACCCTTCGTTCAGTGTTCAATTTAATCCAGATGCTGCACCAGGACCGCATGATGCAACACATTTATTTGATCAATTTATGGAGTTGATTGATTTTTGGAAGGGGGAAAAGAGTGTATGGCCAAACGAACAGACTTAACTAAAATAGTGGTTATTGGTTCAGGACCAATTGTTATTGGACAATCAGCAGAGTTTGACTATGCGGGAACACAAGCTTGCTTATCCCTTAAAGAGGAAGGGTATGAAGTTATTCTCATTAACTCAAATCCTGCGTCTATCATGACGGATAAAGGGATTGCTGATCGTGTTTACATTGAACCTCTTACTTTGGAGTTTATTTCCAAAATATTACGCAAAGAACGTCCAGATGCCCTTATTCCAACATTAGGTGGACGAACTTCTTTAAATGCAACAATGGAATTAGCTGATTCAGGTCTTTTAGATGAATTAGGAATTGAGTTATTAGGGACGAAACTACAAGCTATTAAACAAACCGAGCACCCGGATTTATTCAAAAAGCTAATGAAAGAATTAAATGAACCCATTCTTGAAAGTGTTATTGTCAAAACTGTTCAAGAGGCCGTTCTTTTTTCTGAAAAAGTGGTATTTCCTTTAGTAGTCATGTCTATGAGCAATAAAGTAGGATCTGTTAAAGTAAGTTGTAGAAATATAGAAGAGTTAGAGACAGCTGTTAGCAAAAGTTTAATGCGTTCTTCAATTAATCAGTGTTTAATTGAAATGAATGTTGCAGGGTATAAAGAAGTAGAATACGAGGTCATTCGCGATAAAAAAAACCAAGCCATGGTTAGTTGCAATTTAGAACATCTTGACCCTGTCGGTATACATACAGGAGACTCCATTGTGTTCGCTCCTAGCCAAACGTTAACGGATAAACAACATCAAATCCTTCGTGATGCTGCCTTAACCATTATCTGCGCTTTAAAAATTGAAGGAAGTTGCACGATTCGTTTTGCTTTAGATCCCCTCACCTTAGAGTATTTTATCCTTGGAGTGAATCAATGTGTCAATCGTTCAACTGCAATAGCCAGTAAGGCAACGGGCTATCCTATCGCAAGAGTCGCAACCAAACTTGCTGTTGGCTTGACAATAGATGAAATAAAAAACCCAGGTACAACTAAATTTATTTCCGAGTTTGAACCGGCAATGGATTACATCGTTTCAAAAATTCCTCATTGGCCGTTCGATAAATTTGAAAAAGGGGATAGGGGGCTGGGCTTGCAAATGAAGTCCACTGGAGAGACTATGTCGTTCGGGCGAACCCTAGAAGAATCATTATTAAAAGCCGTTCGTTCTTTAGAAATTGGTGTTTCCCATGTCTTTTTAGAAGAAACAGCTTTTGCTACAGACGAAGAAGTGTTCCAAAAAGTTAGCCATGCTCAAGATAACCGTTTGTTTTATTTAGCTGAAATTATCCGAAGGGATTACCCTATCGAAAAACTAGCTCTAGAAACAAACATTGACTTGTTTTTCTTAGATAAGTTAGCTCATATTATCGAAATTGAGAAAGAGTTGAGGAATCATTACTTTGATCAAGATAAGCTAGCATACGCTAAATCTTTTGGTTTTTCAGATGAGTTTGTTGCTTTGCTGTGGGAAACAACTGCATCAAAAATTGTAGCATTTCGCTATGAGCATAATGTTATTCCTGTTTATAAAAAGTTAGGGCCTTATTCACAAGATCTTGAGGCAAAGGTAGCTGGTTTTTATAGTACTTATGAAGAGGAAAATGAAAGTTTTGTAACTTCAAAAGAGTCAGTTTTAGTTTTAGGGTCAGGACCAACACGTATTGGTCAAGGTATAGAGTTTGATCATGCTGTTTTCCATTCTATTAAAGCCATTCAAAAAGCTGGGTATGAAGCGATTATTATAAATAACAATCCTGAAACGGTTTCAACTGATTTTTTGATTTCTGATAAATTGTATTTTGAACCATTAACATTAGAAGATGTTATGCATGTGATTCGTTTAGAAAATCCTATTGGTGTAATGATACAGTTTGGTGGACAGGCAGCCTTTAAGTTAGCTGAATCGCTAAATCAATTAGGGGTCTCATTATTGGGTACAACAGTTTCTGATATTATTCATAGCCAGAGTCCTATATCTTTTGAAGAGGCACTAAATGACTCAGGAATCCCTAAATCGATCAGCGCGATAGTCACAAATAAAAAGGATGCTCTTTCTAATGCAAACCAAATAGGATATCCAGTATTAATTAGACCGGTTTCAAAATTCAACGAGAAAAAGCTAGAAATCATTGAAAATCAACTAGATTTAAAAAAATATATGACCCGTTCACTCAATCATTCTCCCTATTCAGCTTTATTGATCTCTCAGTATATAAATGGGATAGAAATAGAAGTAAATGCTATCAGTGATGGGAAAACTATTTTAATCCCTGGAATTGTGGAATATATTGAGCGTTCAGGAATTCATTCTGGAGATTCAATGGCTGTTTACCCGCCACAATCTTTAAAGTTAGAAACAAAACGAATCATTATTCAATATACCAAACAATTGGCCCAACATTTAAGCTGTATTGGATTGATAAATTGTCAATTTGTTGTATTGGAAGACCAAGTTTACATTAGTAAAGTTCATTTTCATGCAAGTCGCACAGCTCCTTTTTTAAGCAAAGTAACCGGAATACCGATAGCTGAAGTTGCGACCAATGTTATTTTAGGTCAGTCTTTAAAAAGTCAAGGGTATCAAACTGAATTAACAATAGAATCCAAGCTAGTTCATGTTAAAGCGCCAGTATTTTCTTTTGCTCAACTGCAAAAAGTGGACGCGCTTTTAGGCCCAGTAATGAAGTCAACAGGTGAAGTGATGGGTAGCGATCGCACTCTTGAGAAGGCTCTTTACAAAGCTTTTGAAGCCAGTTCTTTGCATTTAGCTGATTATGGCACAGTTTTGTTAACCTTAACCGATAAAGATAAAGAAGAATCTTACTCTATAGCACAACGGTTTCATCAAATTGGTTATCAGATTATTGCAACGAGCGGAACGGAAAAGTTTTTAGCCAATAAAAAGATACCTGTTCAAACTATTGCTAAATTAGATGAAACAAGATCAGAGAACATTTTAGACGTTATTGCTAAAGGAAAAGTCCAACTGGTTATCAATACAACAGGTCGTACAAAAAAAGATGTGAAAGATGGAGAGCTTATTCGAAAAAGCACAATCGAACATGGGATCCCTTTATTGACTTCTCTGGATACTGCCGCAGCTATTTTAAGTGTTTTAGAAGCTAGGACATTTATGACTCAATCATTATAGCATTCGCTTTTTTATCAGCACAAAATTAGAAGAGTTAAATGGCTAAGCAACTAAATGAATATTTCTGATATAAAGTAAAAAATGACCTAAGTATTAGGAGGAAAATAGATGAATCAATTAGGAGTTACGTTACCTGGTCTTAAACTAAAAAATCCTATTATGCCAGCCAGCGGACCATTTGGACTCGGTGAGCGGTACAGGGATGACTTTGATTATAGTATATTAGGCGCTATCATTATTAAATCAACAACTAGCCAAGCTCGAGTAGGAAACCCAAAACCTTGTTACCATCATTTAGACACTGGCCTTTTGAATGCGGTTGGCTTGAAGAATCCTGGTGTAGATGTCGTTGTGAATGAAAAGTTGCCTGCATTGAAAGATTTCGACACTCCTGTTATCGCAAGTGTAGCTGGTACAACGACAGCAGAATTCGTCGAAGTAACAAAAAAATTATGCCAGTCGCCCTATGTAAAAGCTATTGAATTGAATGTATCATGTCCGAACGTTGCGGAAGGCGGCTTAACGTTTGGTTCTAATCCAGAAGCCGTTCGCTTGATGACTGAAGCAGTCAAAAAAATAGCCACTGTGCCCGTCTATGTGAAATTGACGCCCAATGTAACGGATATTGTTGCCATTGCTCAAGCAGCTGAAAAGGGTGGTGCAGACGGTATCAGTATGATTAACTCACTTTTAAGTATGGCGATTGATTTAGATACAAGAAAACCGTACCTCTCAAATAAAACTGGAGGGTTATCTGGACCAGCAATCAAACCACTAGCAATACGGATGATTTACCAAGTTTCAAGGGCTATTTCTATTCCGATTATTGGGATGGGGGGCGTTTCTACCGCTGATGATGTTCTCGAAATGATTATGGCTGGAGCGAGTGCTGTTGCTATTGGAACGGCTCAATACAAAAACCCACTAGCATGTAAAGAAATAATAGAAGCTCTTCCTATCCGAATGAAAGAATTAGGGATAGAGAGTATTGAAGGGTTAATAACAGAAGTGAAAGAAGGAAGACGGAATGAATACTAAACCAATTGTTGCATTAGATTTTTCTACAAGCTCAGAAATAAACCATTTTTTAAGTGAATTTAAAGAAGAATCTTTATTTGTAAAAGTTGGGATGGAACTGTATTACCAAAATGGTCCAGAAATTGTGAAGTATATAAAAAGTCTCGGACATGAAATCTTTTTAGATTTAAAGTTACACGATATCCCGAACACCGTCAAACGTTCTATGCAAGGGTTGGCCGCTTTAGATATTGATATGATAAATGTACATGCTGCGGGTGGAAAAGAAATGATGAAAGCGGCAATGGAAGGAATCCTTGCCGGAACTCCAGCCGGAAGTGAGCGCCCCAAATTAATAGCCGTTACTCAATTAACCTCTACCACGCAAGAAGCTATGCGCACTGAACAGTTGATTGAAGTCCCTTTATTACAAAGTGTGATACATTCCGCACAATTAACCCAGGATTCTGGTTTAGATGGGGTTGTTTGTTCAGCTTTAGAAGCTCGTTTGATAAAAGAACAAACGACTTCTAATTTTTTATGCGTCACACCGGGAATACGATTAAATGGCGCTGAACAAGGAGATCAAAAAAGAATCGCAACCCCAATTTTTGCTAAAGAAAATGGAGCAAGTCATATTGTCGTTGGACGTCCGATTACATTGGCAGCAGACCCGTTAACTGCATATCTTGCAATCAAAAATCAATGGAACGGAGTCGGAAATTAAATGAATAGTAAACAAATAATTGCAAAACATTTATTAGATATTGAGGCGGTTAGTTTAAGTCCCGCTAGGCCTTTTACTTGGGCTAGCGGCATGAAAAGCCCAATTTATTGCGATAACCGTATTACAATGAGTTATCCAATCATTCGGAAAGAAATTGCACAAAATATGGCTGAATTAATAAAAGAAAACTATCCTGACGTAGAGGTGATTGCTGGGACAGCTACAGCTGGTATACCTCATGCTGCATGGGTTGCGGATATCTTGGATTTACCAATGATTTATATACGTGGAAAAGCTAAAGAACATGGCAAAGGGAATCAAATTGAAGGACGAATATTACCTGGACAAAAAGTAGTAGTCATTGAAGATCTCATTTCAACAGGAGGAAGTGTTCTTGAGGCTTCTACTGCCATTATTCAAAGTGATGCTATCGTTCTTGGAATAGCAGCTATCTTCACATATGAATTGCTAAAAGGAAATGAAAACTTTAAAAACCATCAGATGCCTTTAAAAACATTAACCGATTATACAACTTTAATTGAAGTGGCATTAGAAACTGGAGATATTTCAAAAGAAGAAATGACTCTTTTGAAAAAATGGAAGCAAGATCCTATCCATTGGAATGATTAAGCACTAAAAAAATATACACTATAGCGAATAAAGAATAGCTATAGCGTATATTTTTTTGATTATATTTTCAAGTATATGAGTATAAAGAATAGGAGTGGTGCTTTAATAAATAGATAGGTATCTTTTATTCTTTTAAATCTTTAACCAAATCTTTATCTGGTGTTACAAAAACAGTCTGTTGCCCTTCATAAATAACAAATCCTGGTTTCGCACCATTCGGTTTTTTAATCTTTTTAACTTCTACGACATCAACTGGTACAGAAGCTGAAAGTTGAGACTTAGAAAAATAGGCAGCAATGTTAGCAGCTTCGCTAATGGTCTGTTCAGAAGGACTGTTGTTTTGAATGATAACATGAGAACCCGGGATATTTTTAGCATGAAGCCAAATATCGGATTTTCTAGCTGTTTTCATTGTTAACAAGTCATTTTGTAAGTTGTTTTTTCCTACTAATATCGTATCTCCATCGCTAGAAATGTATTTATCTGGACTGCTCGCTTTTTGTTTCTTTTGCTTTTTTTTATTCTTTTTGTATTTTTTTCTTAAATAACCTTGTTGGACTAACTCTTCTTTAATTTCAGCAACATCTTTCGGTGTAGCAAGCTCCAATTGCGTGGACACGGAATCTAAGTAATCGATTTCCTCGTTTGTTAACTGGATTTGTTCCGTTACAAAGATAATAGCATTTTTTAGTTTCTGGTATTTTGAGAAAAACTTTTGTGCATTTTGAGATGGCGTACTTCTCGGATTTAAATGAATCGTTAGTGGCTGATCATCATCATAGAAATTGGGTAAAGTAACTTCTTTTTGACCTTTGTGTAGTTCGTGTAGATAAGCTGTCAGTATCTCTCCGCGTAAGCGATAGTCATTAGCTAATTCAGTTTCTTGCATCGTTTTTTTAAGTTTTTTCATTTTTTTAATATTGCGTTGCAGTTCAACTTGAACAATGTGGATTAAATCAGAAGCTTGTTGTTGCACGCGATCTTTTTCAGCTTTAACCTGATAGTATTGATCTAACAGAATGCTTAAAGTAGGATAAGTTTCAGTTTCTCCATCTAAACTAACGTAGGGAATTGGTGTGAAAAATATTTTTTTATTCATTGTGGTTAAAGTAGGCGTAAGTTTTCTTATCCGTATCGTTTCAACAAATGAGTCCATAGTTTCTTGGAATTTTTCTAACTGACCGTCACTGCGATAAGCTAGCTCCTTAGCTGTTTCAGACCCAATACCTTGATACTCTTTTTGAATGAGTTGTTGTAAGGACAATTCTTCTTCGTTTTCAACGTCTTGTATCGCTTTTGTTTTTCCAGTTTCAAAAGGATCGGCCTTGTCTTGGTAAGGTGGGTTAACATACGTTGAACCAGGCATCATGGTTCGGAAAGTATTTTGGCTTACTGGAACGTGCTTGATTGTATCAATGATGCGGTTGGTATCTTGTTCTACTAAAAATAGATTACTGTGTCGACCCATTAATTCAACAATCAACATAACATTTTGAATATCTCCTAATTCATCACGACTTTTAAACGTAAAATGAATCATACGATCATTGCCTACTTGTTGTATATCTTCTAAAATAGCTCCTTCTAGATGCTTACGCATAACCATACAGAAATTAGGTGGTGCACTAGGGTTTTCATATGGAATATCTGTCAGTTGAATACGAGCATAACTGGGATGAGCAGATAAGAGTAGTTTATGATTTTTTCCGTTTGCGCGCATAACAAGAACAATTTCATTTTTGTACGGTTGTTGTACTTTTGAGACCCGCCCATTTTTAAGACCTATTTTTAATTCATCAACCATTGCATGAGTGAATACTCCATCAAATGACATGTTTTTTATCCTTCTTTCTATAACTTAAGTGAAAAAAGCTTAGCTGATTTCGCTATTAAAATTAAACTATAATTGATTAAATGACCAATTATAGTTTATCTTCTCATTTTTTATTATAACATTATTCGTCTAGAAGATAAATTACTTGAAAAAGTCTGCTCAAAAAAGGTATTATCTATTTAACTTATTTTTTATAAATTTATGATGATAAAGGAGAAACAGATGGATTGGTATTACGAAGGAGAACGAAGACCAGAAAATTGGAAAAACATTTGTGAAGCTTTTAAAAAAGCAGAAGAAGGCAGTTTACAGTCACCTATACAATTAAGTGAGCAATATACTAAAAAAAATCAAAATCAAAAATCCTTAAACTTAAGGTATCATTTAACTCAATTTGAAACGTCATTTTTTAATCATACCGTTCATTTGACACCATTACCGAACGAGAAATTAAATGTTCTTTTTTTCGATTATAAAAAATATGTTTTAGACGATATCCATTTTCATTTGCCTAGTGAACATCACATTAACCAAGAATCTTTTCCTTTAGAAATGCATCTAGTTCATAGATCTAAGGATAACGAGCTCTTAGTATTAGGTATTACTGTGATTCCTAATAAAGAACCAGCAAATTTAGAAAAGTCTCGAATAGATAGTCTAGCTTTAAATCCAAGAATTTCAGGAAGAGGATTGTTGGTGCCAGTTGATGTCGCTAAATTATTGCCCATTAAAAGGCAGTACTTTCATTATACCGGCTCTTTAACAACGCCTCCAACTATTGGTCCAGTTAATTGGATTGTTTTTAAAAATCAAACATACATGCGTAAAGGTTTACTGCAAGCCTTTAAAGAAAATGTTGGAAAAACAAATCGGCCACTTCAACCACTTGAAAACCGAACTGTTTGTTTATCGGATTAAATTTTTATTTCTATTTCTTAAATATATACTTGACTCTTATTAAAACTCCTAGTAAACTAACGTAAATAGCTTTTAAAACCAATATAAAGGAGTGTCTATCATGATAAATTTTGTAATCGTTAGTAAGGAACTAAATAGCCGTTGGCATAATCAAGATAGACAGGTTGATTTATGAGATAGTTTCATAGATACAACCTTCAGGAAGTATTCTGAATGAGTATCTATGTTGGTTTATTTAAGCAATCGGGAAATAACTCCGCATAGAGTAGACTTTTATTTATTCTATGTGGAGTTGTTGTATGTAAACAGCTACCACAAGTGCTTCTTGTGTAGCTGTTTATTTTTTTATGAGTTTTTAACATCTAAAAAGGAACAGTAAAAAATAAGTCTTACCATTTCAAAAAAATGAAAGAAAAATGACTGGAGGCAGGAAGAATGAAAAAAATGATTGGCTTTATCAGCTTGTTGAGCATTGTATTAACTATCGCTTTTTTTAAAGAAAAAGGTGACTCAATTGAAGTGAATAAGGAAAGGTTACCTGTTGTGGGAGTCTTACAATTAACAAGCCACCCCGCATTAGACGTTATTTACGAAGGCATTATTGACGCGTTAAACGAAGAAGGATTTGTGGATGGTAAGACGATGGATTTAGATTTTCAAAATGCACAAGGAGATCAGAGTAATTTAAATTCAATGAGCACACGTTTCGTTAGCCATAATGCAGATTTGATGATTGGTATTGCTACACCCTCTGCTCAAGCTTTAGCAAATAGTTCAAAGGAAATCCCTATTATTCTTGGGGCAGTGACGGATCCAGAAGGTGCTGGCTTAGTAAAAAACAATAAAAAGCCAGGTGGAAATATCACAGGAGTAAGTGATCTAACACCTATAAAAGAACAATTTGAGTTAATAAAAGAAATTCTTCCAAATGCAAAAAAAATAGGAATTCTTTATTCGTCAAGCGAAGATAATTCTATCGTTCAAGCGAATCAAGCTGTAGAAATAGCCGCATCAATGGGATATGAAACAATTATTTCAACAGTCTCTTCCACGAACGATGTTTCGCAAGTAAGTTCTTCATTGATTAACCAAGTAGATGCAGTTTGGGTTCCTACTGATAATACGATTGCAAGCGCAATGAGTACGTTAGTAGCCGCAGCAGATAACAAGAAAATACCTGTATTTCCAGCTGTCGACACCATGGTTAATGAGGGTGGGTTAGCCACTGTCGGATTAAATCAGTACGAGTTAGGAAAATTAACAGGTAAGATGGCTGCTACTGTGCTTAAAGGAGAAAACAACCCCCAAACTATGCCTATACAGTATTTAAAAGAAGGAGAAATAATCATTAATGAAGAAAAAGCTAAACAACTAGGAATTACTATTCCCCAACACGTTTTAGATAAAATGAACAGTCAATAGACTAAAGAAGGCAGGGAAAAATATGGAATTAATTACAACAGCTACTGCACAAGGGTTATTGTGGGGTATAATGGCTTTAGGAATTTTTATAACTTATCGTATTTTAGATTTGCCAGATATGACGGCTGAAGGATCATTCCCACTAGGCGCAGCAGTATGCGCTCGTTTGATTATAGCCGGAATACATCCGCTAGTGGCTACTGCAATAGCTTTTCTTATTGGTGCATTAGCTGGATCTATTACCGGATTTTTAATTACTAAAGCTAAAATACCAGGCTTGCTCGCCGGTATTTTAACAATGACAGGTTTGTATTCCATTAATTTAAGAATTATGAATCGAGCAAATTTAAGCCTGTTAGGAGAAGCTAAAATAACTGATTTATTTAAATCCTTATCTTTACCTAATCAGTTTGATACTATTTTTATAGGTCTGGTTTTAGTGACATTTATGATACTATTTCTTTTTCTGTTCTTCCGAACTGAATTAGGTCAAGCCATTATTGCTACTGGTGATAATGAGAAAATGGCACGCTCACTAGGAATTTCTACTGACCAAACTAAAATATTAGGATTGATGCTTTCAAATGGTATTGTAGCTGGAGCAGGAGCTTTAATCGCTCAAGACAATGGTTATGCAGATATTAGCATGGGTATTGGAACTATCGTTATTGGTTTAGCTTCCGTTATTATTGGTGAAGTTATCTTTGGTAATTTATCGTTTGTTAATCGCTTAATTTGTGTGGTACTAGGTGCTATTATTTATCGGTTCATCATTATGTTTGTTTTGCTCATCGGACTGCAACCAAACGATTTAAAATTAATATCAGCTTTCATACTAGCTATATTTTTAGCTTTACCAAGTTTAAGGCAAAAGCTAAATTTAAATTTTTTTACTAAAGAGAGGTTTTAATGATGACACAAAATGACGTTTTAATTTTAAAAGATATCTCAAAATCATTTTACCCAGGTACTCCTAATCAAAATAACGTTTTAAACCAATTAAATTTAACTGTAAAAAAAGGTGATTTTATCACAATTATTGGTGGGAATGGTTCTGGGAAATCTACTTTATTAAATAGCATTGCCGGAACTTTTCTAATTGATAAGGGCTCAATCAAAATTAATGATGAAGAAATTAAAAAATTAAAAGAAGAGCAACGTGCGAATATGATAGGAAGAGTTTTTCAAGATCCTTTGATGGGAACCGCGCCAAGAATGACGGTCAGTGAAAATCTATCGATTGCTTACCGTCGTGGTCAAAAAAGGACTATGAGGAGAGGAAGTTCATCAAAAGAACGAGAATATTTTGAACGTTTATTGATAAAATTAGACTTAGGTTTAGAAAAAAGATTAGATAGTGAAATGGGATTACTTTCAGGTGGACAAAGACAGGCGATTGCTCTTTTGATGGCTACAATGAAAAGACCAGAATTACTGTTATTAGACGAACATACAGCAGCACTAGATCCAAAAACAGCAAGTGTTGTTTTAGAACTAACTCGCAAAAGAATTGAAGAAGAAGACTTAACTGCTTTGATGATCACCCATAATATGCAAGATGCTCTTAATTATGGAAATCGTTTAATTATGTTAGATAAAGGCCGAGTTATTATTGATCTTTCCGGTAAAGACAAACAGGATTTAACTGTTGAAGAAGTTTTAGATTTATTTCAAAAGAGCACAAAAAGCCAACTGTTAAGTGACGAGATGTTATTAAGTTAATTCCAAAATTTGTAAGTGGAAAAAAATCAAAACTATTTTATAAAAAGACGTTTCTTGTTGATTTAAAAGCTTTATTGTGATATGTTGTATAATGAAACTAGATTAGTTTCGTTATACAACATAGTTAAGAAAAGAGGATTATTTTATGGAAATAGACATATCTGCTCATGAACTGGTTGATCAATTAAACGAATTCCAAAAACTCTATGCTACAATAGAAACAAAGATTTTAAAAAAGAATCAACTTAATCCATCCTCTTTTTATATCATGAGTCAACTTGTTGAACAGCCTTTGACATTAAAAGAATTGACAGCAATTTTTTCGTTAGATAAATCAACACTTAGCAGACAGATTAATTCTTTAGTCCACAAAGGGCTTGTTTTTAAAGAATCAAAAACAGATAAACGTCTTCAATATTTAAGCATTTCAAAAGAGGCCCATCAACTGATAAATGCTGTGCAATTTGAGATTGAATTTTATGTGACTGATTTATTTAAAGCTTGGCCAAATGATGAAAAAAAGTTATTGTTGGTTCTATTAGGTCGCGTCAATCGACGAATTCGTTTAGCGAATGAATTAAAAAGCTAGTAACCCTTCATTTTAATTATTTTCCTATCTCATTTCAATAAAAATTTATAGTGAGTCTAGTCAATTTTTATTAGATACAAGCAAAATTATTTACAAATCTTTAGACTAATTGGTACACTAAGATAATAATAAATGAATTGGAGTGACAAAAAATGGGTCTAACAAATAAGAAAATCATTGCATTAGTAAGTGACGATTTTGAAGATTTAGAATTATGGTATCCAGTTTATCGATTGCGTGAAGCTGGAGCTGTAGTTGATTTAGTCGGGGAAGAAGCAAATAAACAATACACTGGTAAATATGGAGTCCCTGCGATTTCTGCCTTTGGTTTTAATGAGATAAAAAAAGAAGATTATGATGGTATCTTGGTGCCTGGTGGATGGTCTCCGGATAAATTAAGACGTTATCCTGAAGTCATTGATTTCATAACTTATTTTAACGAAGAAAAGAAACCAATTGGTCAAATATGTCATGCTGGTTGGGTATTAATTTCTGCGGGTATCTTAAACGGAGTTAATGTCACGAGTACGCCGGGTATCAAAGACGACATGACCAACGCAGGAGCAATCTGGCATGATGTCCCAGCTATTACAGATGGGCATATCATATCCAGTCGTAGACCGCCTGATTTACCTGAATATATGAAACTTTATATTGCTGCTTTTGAAAATACTAAAGACTAATCGTACAAAAAAGCCGACAATCAAATTTTTGATCGTCGGCTTTTTATTTTTTTATAAAAACATAAAAAGGAGAATCTACTTTATGTTAAAAGCAGGTGATAAAATTGGCTTAATTTGCTGTTCTGACGGAAAGAGATTAGAAGAGGAACCTGAAATAACAAAACTGGTCCAACTTTTAAAAGATTATTTCCACTTACAACCTATCTTAGCCCCAACAATCTTTCAAAAAAACAAAACTGTATTTAGCGGCACACCTATGGAAAGAGCTCAAGCTTTAATGACCTTCTATAATGATTTTTCCATAAAAATGATATTTGATTTATCCGGTGGTGATTCAGCTAATAGTATTTTGACACATCTTGATTACACGGCTATTGAAGCAGCTAATAAACCATTTGTTGGTTATAGTGACTTGACGGTTGTACTAAACGCTGTTTTCACACAGACGGGCTCAATCGGGTATAATTATCAATTGTCAAATCTATTAAAAGATATAAAACAAAAAAATACTTTTCAACATTTTTTTATGGATAATTTGACATTGGAAGACTTAAATTACACGTGGTTAACAGAACCTAAAATGGTTAATAGTATTGTGATAGGTGGAAATATTCGTTGTATGTTAAAACTTGCAGGAACTCCTTATTGGCCTACATGCTCTAATTTCACTTTATTATTAGAAGCTAGAGGAGGGAAAATAGAGCAAATATCCTGTTATTTAAACCAACTAGAACAAACCGGAATCATGCAATCGTGTCAGGCTATTTTATTAGGCCAATTTACTACTATCGAAAGTGAAAACCAAGAAAGTGAATTAATAGAGCTGCTTTTGTATTTTGCAAAGAAATACAACTTTTCTGTTATTAAAACAAAAGAAATTGGACATTCAACAGATTCTTTGCCTTTCCCTATAGGACAACTTACACTATTTTCTTAAAATTATAATAAATTCTGCTTTTTTCTAATGCTATTCTTTTTAAAATGTTGTATTATACTAATTAAATGAGTTGTTTTTATAATTTTTTATATAGGAAGTAGGGGTATAAATGTATCAAAGAAATAGAAAGGCTTATCGTATATCTATTCTAGGGATTTTATCAGCTATCATTTTAGTACAAAACTTTGTTCCACTTTTAGGATATATTCCAATCCCACCATTAAATCCAACAATTATACATATCACTGTTATTATTGCAGCATTGACATTGGGAACAAAAGACGGCATGATTATCGGAGGCGTTTGGGGAGTTAGTCGCTTAATTAAGGCATTTATTGCGCCGGCCTCCCCGTTAGATTTATTGTTGTTTACGAACCCAATTATTTCTATTGTTCCTCGTATTCTTGTCGGTTTTGTTGCTGGTTATGTTTTTCATCTTATCAAAAAGAAAAATGGGAAAGAATCGATTGGGATGATTATCTCTTCTATTTTAGCTTCTTTAACTAATACGATATTGGTTCTATTTTTCATTTATATTTTTTATAAAGATGATTACGCAATGGCTTTGAATGTCGATGTTTCTAGTCTAGCTAAGGCTTTGGGAGCGATTGTATTAACTAATGGGATTGCTGAAGCAGTCGCTGCAGGAATTATTGCCCCAATTGTCGCTAGACCTTTAAAACGTTTCAAATCAAATTAAATAAAAAAATGACGCTATTTTCTATAAAAAAGAAAATAGTGTCATTTTTTTATTTAATCTGTTTTAAAGTAATTCTTTTCTAAGTTGTGCAGAACTTTTAGCTGATAAATAAGCTGGTGGAACGTCTAGTACACTGAAAGCACCTGTTTTCCCATCTTTTTTAAATTTATAAGCAGCACGTGCATAAGCAACTAAAATAGAAGAGGTGAATTCAGCATTACTTTCTAATTCAAGTTGGAATTCCGCTTTTTGTTTATTATCATTACCTGAAATAGCTGTTCGTATAACGAACCCACCATGTGGCATTTTTTTATGATCTTTTTTAAATGTTTCTTCATCAATAAAATGAACAGTCGTATGATATGGTTCAAAATAGTCTGGCATTGTTTTAATCGTTGTTTCAATTAATTTTTGATCTGCCTGTTCTTCAATTACAACATAACAGACGCGCTCATGTTTTTCACGAGTAGAAAGTTCAGGATTATTACCACTTCGAACTTCTTCTAATGATTTTTCAATCGGAATAGTATATTGAACACCATATTTCACACCACTAATTTGACGAATAGCATCTGAGTGTCCTTGACTCAATCCTTTTCCCCAAAATGTATAGGTTTCTCCACTAGGTAATATAGACTCTAAAATAGCACGGTTGATTGAGAATAAGCCAGGATCCCATCCAACTGAAATGATGCTAACTTGGTTAGCAGTTTTAGCTGACGTATCCATATTTTCAAAATAGTGTGGTATATTGTTATGGTTATCATAACTATCAATTGTTGAAAAATCTTTTGCTAAAGCGGGACCTTGTTCAGGTAAATCTGTTGCTGATCCTCCACATAAAATTAATACATCGATTTGATCTTTGTAGTCCAGAATATTGTCTAAACTGACAGCTTTAAATTTAGAATCTAACTCTTCAGGGTTACGTCTGGTAAATACGGCAATCCCTTCCATATCAGGAAATCCAGCCAGCGCTAATTCTACGCCTTTTCCTATATTCCCATAGCCTACTAAACCGATACGAATTTTTTTTGTCATTTTACCACTCCATTCATTGAATTCTTAATTTTGTTGCATATTTAGTATAACGTACTAAGTTGAAAAAGTATTTATTTTTTACTATCTAATAAAAAATGATAATGAAATAAAGAAATAAAGTGTAATAATAGAGGCATACAATTGTAACCTATTACCAATAGCCATTTCAATGAAAACTATGCTATTCTTATAAGTAGATATAGAAAGGGAAGGTACTTTTATGAAAAATGCTAATAAACCAACGCGCTCTAATAAAAACGGGAAAAACCGTACTATTTCGAGAGTCGTGATCTTGATTATTTCTGTTACAATGGTCCTTATGCTGCTTATCTTTGGTGTGTGGGTACTTGGTGGTGGTGAAGACAAGGCTTCAAATGAATCTATGGAAACTTTTTCAAGTGATATAGAGAGTACCTCTTTACCAGTGAAAGAAGAGTCAGTTGAGAAAGAGTCTTCGTCTATTTCTTCATCTAATAAAGTAGAAAAAGAAAGCGACGAAGTGAAAAATAGCGAAAAAGATAAAGAAGATAAAGAAGATAAAGAAAAGATAAAAACTGAAAAAACAGATCCTTCAGATGATAATGTTACATCAGCTGTTACTGGGAATTGGGAACCGGTAGAAACAAAACAAGAAGGCACACATACAACGGATTATAATGATGGCTCACAAGATAGAATAGAGATAAAACAAGCAAGTGCAACTGCTACTGGTCTTTCTGTAGCAGATATGATCGAATGGCGTGTAGAAAATAACGGAGATCAAAAAGTAGTTGCTACAATTTCTGACACTCAGCAAACAAAAACTTATCGTGTCTTTTTAAGTTGGATTGACACTAAAGGATGGCAGCCTAATAAAGTAGAACAACTAAAAGTAAATGACCAACAATAAAATTTGTTTTTTAAGGAACGACCTCAGGTTATCTATTTCTGAGGTTTTTTGATGTCATTTAAAAAATTTTACTTTTCTGAGTGATTCATGACTAAATCACCCAATAATTTTACAAATATTCATTAAAAGCATCTTATCGTTTATTGTCTTAATATAAAAAATGATATGATAGTTTTAATTTAATAGATAAAAATTTAATTTAGGACGATGACATCTATGCGTTGCAAAGATATAAGACCGTAGAGGAAGTAGTGTAGAAGGGAAGACGTTAATTAGCGGTGGGGTAGATAGTATTGTTATTCTACTAATATGATTTTCAAGATTATAGTTACCAATGTGAAGAATCAACATTGGTACTTTTTCACTGGGTCAGTTCAATCAGCTTATGGAACAGTAAGGAGATTTAACAGGATCTTTTTATTGTCCAGGAGATTCAAACCTTTTATTGATTTAAGTTTTTATAATAAATTAAGCTAACCATTTAATGCAGCTAGTGATTTTATAAAGGCATCTGTTTTGGCTCACGAAGTTGTTTATCAGGTACAAACTCAATGAGGTTTTTCAAACCAGTTAAGCACTATTCGAAACCAGTTAAGCGAAACGGAATGCAATAAATAGCAAGTTAAATTCGACTTCAAGTGGATTCTTTGGCAGGATTTTGTGCTCACCAAGCTCAAGGAATTGCTTACTTAGAAGAGGGGGATTACCAAGAAACAATACACGCTGCTGGAGCCGGTGGAGATAGGCGTCTTCAACAGTAAGCACAAGGGTATATTGTATCAGTTAACTTTACGGATGGAACTTCTGAACAAAGGATGTATCGGGTTTGACAGAGGATTTAAATCTGAATATTCAGAAAATGGCGATACATTTAAAGATCTGATTTGAGCTACTACAAGCAAATTAATTTGAAAAAAGAATTAAACAGCTGCTTTATACATCAGATTTAGGAGGGTATTATGAAAAAAATGGCTAAGAATTTTAATATTGTAGATGATATTATGAATAAAACAGAAAACGAACTAAAGAACATAAAACCCATCAGTATTTTATTAATTGGTAAAACTGGCGTTGGGAAAAGTACGCTAATTAATAGCGTTTTTCGTGAAAATCTAGCTGAAACCGGGATTGGTCGTCCTATTACTAAACACTTAAGAAGGATAACAAAAGATGGCGTACCAGTTGTCTTATACGATACACGAGGTTTAGAACTAAATAATGAAGCACAACAAGAGGTATTAAAAGAAATTTTTGATACGATATCAGAAGGTAAAAAAACAACTTCTACTTCTGATGAAGAGATTCATTTAGTTTATTATTGTGTGAATGCCAACTCTTCAAGAATAGAACCCTTAGAATTAGACTTAATTAAAAAATTAAGCACTAAAATTCCGGTTGTGGTTGTTTTAACACAATCCATTGGAAATCAGGCAAAAGAATTTAAGAAGTATATTGAAAATTTAAACTTACCTATTTATGGAGTAGTAAATGTCATGGCACAAGAATTTGTTATTTCAAATGAGGTTTCAATCACGCCATTCGGATTGAAAAAACTTATCGAAATGAGCTTTCAAATCATTCCAGAGGAACAAAAAAGAGCTTTTAATAACGCCCAACAAGTAGATATTGAACGGAAAGCAAAATCTGCACGAAGTTGGGCCTCTAAATATATAGCTACCTCGTTCGGAGTAGGCTTTATGCCAATTCCTTTCTCAGATGCTTCAGTGTTAGTTCCAATGCAACTAACTTTGCTAGCTCATATTACAGCAATTTTTGGTATATCAATGGATAAAGCAACGATCACAAGTATGCTAGCTGCAGTTGGAGGAACTGGAGGAGCTACTTACGCCGGCAGGTACATTGTTTCCAATGTTATTAAATTCATCCCAGGTGTAGGAACAATTGTCGGAGGAGTAATCAGTGGAGCTACTGCATCTATTATGACTACAGCTTTAGCATTGAGCTATATAGAGGTCCTAACAGTTATTGCAAAAGGTGAAAAAGATGGAAAATATCCAGATTTAAAAAATATTGAAAAACTTATGAAAGAAAAATTTGAAAATCGTTTAAAAAAATCAAAGAAACCACTTCATGAAAATTTTGAAGAGAAAAAAAGTAAATGGCAATTTTGGAAATAAATGGAGAAAATTAAGACAACTTATTTCGAATTTCATTCTAGGGCCTCGATCTTTCGTTGATTCTTTCAAAAAGAAGGGCGGGGCAGAGCAAAACAGACGTGAAACACCTTGTTTTTACTGATTTTTTGTATTAAAATGTCATTTTAAATCGATTTAAAATCAATATAAGTCATGTTAAATCTAGTTAAATACGTGTAAAATCAATATATAGTCCATTATATTAAGTTAAATCCGTTTATTTGAGAATCATTATAGCAAATTTTAACTAGTTAGTTGTATAAATCTTATAGATCAACAAAATAGTTTGAAAATCCAAACTTAAATTATACGCAATTTAGTCTAAATGATAAATTGCGTATAATTTTTTATTTTAACAACTTTATAGCAACTTGTTTAAACCATTTGAATTTTTATATAATTACTAATTATATTTTAACTAATTTATTTTATTCGTTTATAAATTCCGTTCGGTTATAAATACTGCTAAAGTAATAATAAAATAGAATAATAGACAAAATAAACAGATATAAAAACGTACGAAGTGTTAACTTTAAAAATAAAATAGAATAAAAATATTTTTTGCATTTTTATATCATAATTCGCTATAAGAGAGAATGGCTAAAATAGATCCTGTAGATAGCAGAGGATCATTTACAAATTTTATCTAGTTTACATAATATATATTATACGGAGTAGTTAACTTTATTAAAAAATACCATTCAATCAATTTATACTGTTTTTCTAGTATGTTTTAAGCTCATTCCAGTTTAATTCGTTGGTCTATGTCTATAGCTGTTCTTAAAATTCACTTTAAACAAAATAAACTAAAACAAACCTCTTATAGTTTGTTCTAGTTTAAACTTTTATCTATTTAGTCAATACTTCTGTTAATTGTGGGACAATTTGTTTCTTTCTTGAAACAACACCTTTTAAAATAGCTCTATTGTTTTCTAACTTTATCTTGAATGCTTCTTCAACCGCTGCAATTGGATCACCCATTGCTAATATGACTGAATCACTATCTAATATGTTTGTTACAACTAAGATAAATAAGTCATACTGATTTACTAGGCTTAATTCTAACATTGTCTTTTCTATTTCTACTTGTTTAGAAAACACATCATTCACATCTACTACATTTACTTGAGCTACACGAACATTTTTGTCACCCATCGGAAAACTTTTTGCATCCATATCAAGTAATTCAGTTGCAGATTTATGACTAAGATTTGTACCTGCTTTAAGCATTTCTAAACCATAGGCATCGGTATCTGTTTCTGCTAGTTTAGCTAATTCTTTAGCTGCTTTTACATCCTCATTAGTACAAGTTGGTGATTTAAACAACAGGCTATCTGAAATAATAGCTGATAACATTAATCCTGCTAATTCTTTTGGAATAGCAATGTCATTCTCTTTAAACAATTTCAAAATAATAGTATTTGTACATCCAACAGGTTCAGCACGGTAATACAATGGATGAGTTGTTTCAAAGTTTGCAATTCTATGGTGATCTACTACAGCCAGTACTTCCACTTTATCTATATCTGAAACACTTTGCTGAAATTCGTTGTGATCCACCAACATAACTTGATTTGTTTCGTTTGCTGCTGTTTGTATGACTCGTGGTGCTTTAAAGTTAAAATGATTCAAAGCATATTGTGTTTCTTCAGTAACTTCACCTAGGGCAACTGCTTCTGATTCTACTCCTAATTCATTTTGTAAATAGGCAAATGAAATGGCAGATGCAATAGCATCTGTATCTGGATTTTTATGACCGAAAATTAAAACTTTATTCATGATTAAAACTCTCCTTTATTATCTTAATTATATCTCTATTATTCACTAAATTATGTTTTTAGTCTACTATAATAAGTTTCTTCTTTTAAAAATGCAGTGAAATTAGTTAAAAATTTGTTAATTCGTGGCACTTGTTCTTTATCATTTCGATAAACAAAAGAGAGCTGAAATGAAATTTTAGGATCAAAGCTCATTGCTTTTATTTCTTTTTCTTCTTTTTGAGCTTCAACAAAAGAACGAGGTAATGCTGTATAGCTTTTAGTTGTTTTGCTGAAACGATACAGTTGTTCTGGAGTCGTTAAATAAGCGGAAATAGACGGCCAATTCGTTAATTGATTTTTAAATTCTTCACGTAATAAATCATTAATATAATATGTATCTGGATAAACGGCCCATTTTTGATTAATCGTCTGAATAAGCTTTATAGAATCCTGATTAATCATTTCTGCTTTATGGGGCAGAAACATTAATTCTTCATCAATTATTTTCTTACTAATATAAGGGTCCCAATTTTTTATTTTATAATCTGGTAAATACATGATTGCAAGATCAATTTGATTGTTTTCTAACTTATTCCAAATATTATCTCGCGTTAACATATATAATGTTACTTTTATATTTGGATTATCTTTATAATACGCATTAATAAACTGAGTAAATATTTTATCTTCTATCGATGATAATAAACCGATTTTTATCTCACCTTTATTTGAGTTAATTGTTGTCTGGATTGTATCAGCGGTATTGTTTAAAATCGTATTGATAGAGTGTGCCATTTGCAACATTAAATGACCAACATCGGTTAGATACAGTTTTCTTCCACTTGAATAAAATAAAGGCGCCCCCACCTTTTTTTCAATTTTTTTTATTTGTTGCGTTAGAGCTGGTTGAGAGATTCCTAAAATAGTAGCAGCTTTGGTATAGTTCCTTGTTTCTACAATTTGCAGGAAATAATCTAATGCTTTTGAATAAAACATTAGATTTTTATCTTTTATCATTCTTCCACCTCATTCTTTTCAAAGATTAGTTTATAGTGGTAGTGTAATAAACAAATAAAAAAAGAGCAACTAGAAGTTACTCTTTTTTTGTAAAGTTTTAAAATAAACGTAAATTATAATAATATAGACTGTTTATATCGGTCTATATTTAATAATCGTTTTGCATTTTCTACACGCTCTGCAGTAGGTGGTTCAATACCATCTAGTTTATAAGGTATTTTTAATGCTTCATACTTATAAATACCTAACTTATGATAAGGTAAAATTTCAACCTTTATAACATTATCTAACGATTCGATAAAATCGTTTAATCTTATCAAATCTTCATCAAAGTCAGATCGTTCTGGAACTAAAACATGTCTAATCCAGACTGGTTTGCCAATATCTGATAAATAACGAGCCATATCTAAAATATTCTTATTTGACATCATTGTTAATTTTTTATGCTTTTCATCATCAATCTGTTTCACATCAAATAATAATAAATCTGTATAACTCATTAATTCTTCAAAACGGCTAAAGAAAGGTTCGTCATAAGTGAATGGTTGGCCACAAGTATCTAATGTTGTGTGCACACCCTCAGCCTTTGCTTTTTTGAATAATTCTATTAAAAAATCAATATGCAAAAGAGGTTCTCCACCACTTATTGTGATTCCTCCTTCTTCTCCCCAGTATTCACGGTAAGCTAATGCTTCTCCCAATAACTCATCTGCGGTATAAGGTGTTCCGCCGCCCATATTCCATGTATCTGGATTATGGCAGAATTCACACCTCATACGACACCCTTGCATAAATGCAATGAAACGAATTCCTGGACCATCAACTGAACCAAAACTTTCAGTTGAATGAACATAGCCGATAGCTGAATCAGACATGATAGTTAGCTCCTTTATCTTTAAATTCTAAATCATCAATCTATTAATTACATGCTTTCATGCATAGTACGATTAATAACATCCATTTGTTGTTCACGAGTTAATTTAATAAAGTTAACTGCGTAACCTGATACACGAATCGTAAGTTGTGGGTAGTTTTCTGGATGATCCATAGCATCTAATAATGTTTCACGATTAAAGACATTTACGTTTAAGTGGTGTCCACCTTTTTTAACATATCCATCTAACATGCTAGCTAAATTAGATTGTTGAACGTCATTCTCTTTTCCTAAAGCTTTTGGAATAATAGAAAATGTATTTGAAATTCCATCTAACGAATATTTGTATGGAATTTTAGCAACTGAATTCAAACTTGCTAACGCTCCATGTGTATCTCTACCATGCATAGGATTTGCTCCTGGAGCAAATGGTGCACCTGCACGACGACCATCGGGAGTATTACCTGTTTTCTTACCATAAACTACATTTGATGTAATTGTAAGAATAGATGTCGTATGTTTTGATTCGCGATAAGTTGGATGTTTTTTCACTTTTGACATAAATGTTTTCAATAACCAGATACCAATTTCATCAGCACGATCATCATTGTTTCCGAATTTAGGATAGTCTCCTTCAATTTCGTAATCGATAACTAAACCAGATTCATCTCTAATTGTTTTAACTTTAGCATATTTAATTGCTGATAAAGAGTCAATTACAACTGAGAATCCAGCAATTCCTGTAGCCATTGTCCGCATTACATCAGTGTCGTGTAATGACATTTCAAGTTTTTCATAAGAATACTTATCATGCATAAAGTGGATAATATTCAACGTGTTTAAATATAACCCAGAAATCCATTCCATCATCGTATCGTATTTGTCCATTACTTCATCGTACTCTAAATATTCTGAAGTGATTGGTTGATATTTAGGTCCAACTTGCACTTTAGATTTTTCATCTACTCCACCATTAATAGCATATAACAATGTTTTTGCTAAGTTAGCGCGAGCACCAAAGAATTGCATTTGTTTACCGATGCGCATTGCTGATACACAACAAGCTATTCCGTAGTCATCGCCCCATTCAAGACGCATAACATCGTCATTTTCATATTGGATTGCACTAGACTCTATAGATGCTTTAGCACAAAACTTTTTGAAGTTTTCAGGTAAACGAGTTGACCATAATACAGTTAAGTTTGGTTCTGGAGCAGGTCCTAGATTTGATAATGTGTGTAAGAAACGGTAACTACTTTTTGTTACTAAATGACGTCCATCTTCACCCATACCACCAATGGCCTCTGTTACCCATGTTGGGTCTCCAGAAAATAGATCATTGTACTCAGGTGTACGAGAGAATTTAACTAAACGAAGTTTCATAACAAAGTGATCAACAATTTCTTGTGCTTGTTCTTCTGTTAATGTTCCAGCTGCTAAATCTCTTTCTATATAAATATCCAAGAATGTTGAAGTACGACCTAAAGACATCGCTGCTCCATTTTGCTCTTTCACTGCTGCTAAATAACCAAGATATAACCATTGGAATGCTTCTGTTGCGTTACTGGCAGGTTGTGAGATGTCAAATCCATAAATATTTCCTAATTCTTTTAATTCTGCTAATGCACGAATTTGTTCATTGATTTCTTCACGATCTCTGATAACGGTGTCACTCATTGTACCGTAACCAGTGTTAGCTAAGTCTTTTTTCTTATCTGCAATCAAATGATTTATTCCATATAATGCCACACGACGGTAATCACCAATGATACGACCACGGCCATATGCATCTGGTAAACCTGTAATAATACCGCTACGACGGGCAGCACGAATTTCTGGCGTATAAACATCAAAAACGCCTTGATTATGGGTTTTACGGTAATCACGGAAGATATGTGAAACTTCTGGATCAATTTCAAAACCATATGCTTCAGCAGATAGTTCACTCATACGAATACCACCGAATGGTTGCAATCCACGTTTGAATGGTTTTTCAGTTTGGAAACCTACGATTTGTTCTAATTCTTTGTTTAAATAACCAGCTGCATGAGAAGTAATCGTTGATACAACTTTGGTATCCATATCTAATACTCCGCCTGCATCGCGTTCTTGTGTATTTAAATCCATAACTTGTTCCCAAAGTGCTGAGGTTGCCTCAGTAGGACTTGCTAAGAATTCATCAGTACCGTTATATTGATTAAAGTTTTGTTGAATAAAGTCACGAACATCGATTTCTTCTTGCCATACTCTACCTTTAAATTTTGTCCATTGTTCCATTTTTAATGAGCCTCCTTGTTAGTTAACTATCGTTTGACTGTAACAGCTTCTTCTTGCTCAGTATAACACATGAACATTATAAAACAAACTAATTAGTAGCCTAAAATAAAATAAATTTCATTTTTTCGTCACATTCATTTTAAAAACCCTTATATATAGGTGTATTTAATTTAATCATTACATCTAACTGAGAATGATTATCAATTCACATGTAAAAGAAAAAAATTGAATAAAGCGCTATTCCCACGACTGTACTAACACATGCTTATTTTAATTCAAGTCTTGTAGTACAGAAAAAAAGATGAACAGTTTTATCTGTTCATCTTTTTAACTACTCTTTTTTTAATGCATAAAAAATATCTTTTTGAACGTCTAAAGGGATTCCGTCATTTACTTCATCTAAAATAAATGAACCATTAGAGTAACGATCACTTATCTGGTAAGTAGAACTTGATAAATGGATTGCTTTATCTTTTTCTGTCAGTACAGTATATTCTTGACCTTTACTACCACATAATAAAAACGCTACTCTGTGTGGATTACTTTTTAATTCTCTTAGTACTAATAAACCACGTTTTGCTCTTCCTAGAGTATCAAAATCATTGATATTCATTTTTTTAACGGAACCTCTTTGGGTAAGAATTAATACTTCGGTTTTTGAAGCCGTTGCATCAAAAACTATGCCGTTAACTACATAGTCATCTTTTTTCAGGTTAATTGATTTAACCCCACCTGCTTTTGCTCCTACTATCGGCACTTCAGCTAAAGGATACCTTAAGCCAAATCCTCTTCGAGTAATAAGGAAAACATCTTTATCTTTTTGAATTTCTGTGAAGATTACATTTTCAACTCTATCTGTTTCTGTTTTCAATTTCATCACTATAAATGACTTTGTAAGGTAACTGCGACCAAAAAGACTATCTACATTCGATTGTTTAATAAATCCTTCTTTACTAATAATAGTAAAGGTTGCTGAAGAATCCAATATTTTTAAGCCGAAAACTTTCAGAATCGTCTCTTCTTGGCCGAGCGCAATATTTTGAGAAAGATGTTCTCCAATATCTTTCCATCTGAATTCTGCTATTTCATGGACTGGACGATATATAATGTTTCCTTTAGTTGTGAACAAGAGCAAATGATTTAATGTGTTCAACTGCTCTACAAAAATAGGGTAATCTCCTTCTCTAACACCGATTTCTTCAGGTTTTGAAGCTCCATATGAACGCAAACTAGTCCGCTTGATATAACCTTCTTTAGTTACCGAAACCATCACTTCTTCTTGTGTGACCAAAACTTCTGTTTCGATTTTTAATTCTTCGATTTCATTTTCAATGACTGTACGACGGGGACTAGCATATTTTTTCTTGATTTCAGAAAGTTCTTTTTTCATTACACGTTTCATTTCAACAGAACTAGTAAGAATTTTTTTAAAGGATGCAATATCCTTTTCTAATGCTTCAGCTTCACTTTCCAAAGCAGTGATATCCGTATTGGTTAAACGATACAATTGTAAAGACACAATCGCTTCTGCTTGTTCTTCGGTAAACTTAAACTGTTCGATAAGATTATCTTTTGCATTCTTCTTATCTTTACTAGCACGAATAGCTGTAATAACTTCGTCTAATATAGAAAGTGCTTTAATCAGACCGACAACGATATGTGCCCTAGTTTCTGCTTTTCTAAGATTAAACTGAGTTCGTCGAACAATTACTTCATTTTGATGTTCAAGATAAGCTTCTATCATTCTAACGATTCCCACTTGTTGTGGTCTCTTTTTATCAATAGCTACCATATTAAAGTTATACGAAACTTGTAAATCGGTACTTTTTAATAAGTAGGTCAATATGCCCTGCGCATTAACATCTTTTTTTAGTTCTACAACAATTTGCAACCCTGTTCTATCTGACTCATCACGAACTTCTGCAATACCGTCAATTTTTTTGTACAGACGAATTTCATCCATTTTCCGAACAAGCACAGCTTTATTAACATCATATGGAATTTCACTAATAACGATTTGTTGTTTGCCGCCTCTTAACTCTTCTATGTGTGTTTTCGACCGAAGAATCACTTTTCCTTTGCCCGTTTCATAGGCTTTTTTTATGCCATCTACTCCTTGTAAAATACCACCTGTTGGAAAATCAGGACCTTTTAGATAGGTCATCAAATCGACAGCTGTTGCTTTAGGGTGATCAACCAAATAGACCGTTGCATCAATAACTTCACTTAAATTATGTGAAGGAATATCGGTTGCATAACCTGCTGAGATACCTGTTGCTCCATTAACCAGTAAATTAGGATACCTAACGGGTAAAACAGTCGGTTCCTCATCCGTATCATCAAAATTCAAGACGAAATCAACCGTTTCTTTGTCTATATCTTTTAATAATTCTGAAGAAATTTTAGACAAGCGAGCTTCTGTGTAACGCATTGCTGCAGGAGGATCGCCGTCCATACTTCCGTTATTCCCATGCATTTCAACTAGTTCTTCTCGTTGTTTCCAGTTCTGACTTAATCGTACCATCGCTTCGTACACACTACTATCGCCGTGAGGATGATAATTACCAATCACATTCCCCACCGTTTTGGCAGATTTTCGAAATCCTTTTTCTGACGTGTTTCCTTCTACATTCATTGCATATAATATCCGACGTTGAACAGGTTTTAAGCCATCACGAATGTCAGGCAGTGCACGTTCTTGGATAATATACTTTGAATATCGACCAAATCGATCTCCCATCACTTCTTCAAGAGTCAATTCTTGAACATCCGATCTACTTTCCATCTATAGCACTTCCTTCGTTTTCTAATTCCGATGTCTCCATAAGTTGTTCATTATCCAGGATACTGCTGCCCTCTTCAAGAGAGAATTCTACATGAGATTCAATCCATTTACGACGAGGTTCAACTTTATCGCCCATTAAAACAGATACGCGTCGCTCTGCTTGCGCAGCATCGTCGATTCTCACACGTATAAGCGTTCTTGTATCTGGATCCATAGTAGTTTCCCATAGTTGGTCAGCATTCATCTCACCTAGTCCTTTGTAGCGTTGTAAGATATATTGTTTCCCGAAAGTTTCTGTTATCCCAACAAGTTCATCATCTGTCCATGCATAAGCAATCTTTTCTTTTTTACCTATTCCTTTTGATAGCTTATAAAGAGGAGGCATGGCTAAATATATTTTTCCGGCCTCAAACAAAGGTTTCATATATCGGTAGAAAAATGTCAGTAGTAGAACCTGTATGTGAGCGCCATCTGTATCCGCATCGGTCATAATGATGATTTTATCGTAATTACAAGCCTCTATATCAAACTCCGGACCCACACCTGCACCAATAGTATAAATCATTGTATTAATTTCTTCATTTTTCATAATATCTTGTAACTTTGCTTTTTCAGTATTGATTACTTTTCCACGTAAAGGTAAGATAGCTTGAAATTTACGATCTCTCCCTTGTTTAGCGGAACCTCCCGCTGAATCTCCCTCGACTAAAAATAATTCATTTCGCTTGGCATTTTTACTTTGAGCGGGCGTTAGCTTACCGGATAATAAGGAATCATTTTTTTTGCGTTTTTTCCCATTACGACTTTCCTCACGTGCTTTTCTGGCAGCAGTTCTTGCTTCTCTGGCAGCAAGAGCTTTACGAATAAGCTGTTGGCTATTTTCGCCATTTTCTACTAAGTAAAAGCTTAACTGTTCACTTATAACCGCTTCGACAGCTCCTCGTGCTTGTGCTGATCCAAGCTTACTTTTAGTTTGTCCTTCAAATTGCAACATATCTTCAGGTATTCGTACAGAAATAATTGCAGAAAGTCCTTCTCTGAAGTCACTTCCTTCAAGATTTTTTTCCTTTTCTTTTAATAAATTAACTTTTCTGGCATATTCGTTAAAAGTTTTCGTCAAAGCTGTCTTCATACTAGATTCATGTGTTCCGCCGTCTTTAGTCCTGACATTATTAACGAAAGACAAGATATTCTCGGAGTACCCATCATTATATTGGAAAGAAAATTCTACTTCAATTTGATTGTTTTCTCCAGAAAAATAAGCAATCGGAGTCAGTGTATCTTTGTCTTCATTTAAATAAGCAACAAATTCTTTTATTCCTTCTTCATAATGAAAAACTTCAGATTGATTGCTTCTTTCATCAATCAATTCAATGCGCAAGTTTTTTAATAAAAAAGCAGATTCTCTTAATCGTTCTGATAACAGATCGTACGAGTATTTGATGGTTGAAAAAATGCTTGTATCTGGTTTGAAATGAACGGTTGTTCCATTTTTTTGACGACTACTTTTTTTATTTGTTAACATTCCAGATGGTTTTCCACCATTGATAAATTTTTGTTGATATTCTACACCATCACGAACAATGTTGACTGTCAGCCATTCGGATAGTGCATTAACAACACTTGCTCCTACGCCGTGAAGACCACCTGATGTTTTATATCCGCCTTCTTGACCAAACTTACCACCAGCGTGCAAAATGGTGAATATGACTTGTACAGTAGGGATTCCTGAAGAATGCATTCCGGTTGGCATTCCACGACCATTATCTTTCACACTAACACTATCGTCTTTATGCAAGGTAACAACAATTTCATTTCCATAGCCTGATAAAGCTTCATCCACAGAATTATCAACGATTTCGTACACTAAATGGTGTAATCCTCTTGTGTCAGTCGAACCAATATACATACCAGGTCTTTTACGGACAGCTTCTAGTCCTTCTAGAACTTGGATGGACGTATCGTCATATGCTGTTTTTATCTTTTTGGGCATTCAAAAAACTCCTTAAATCCTTATTACGTGATACTTAGTGTCAAACTTAAAAACCACTTTAACTTAATCCTATCTATTCTTGGTCATTAAGTTAGTACATCACTTCGTATTCATCCGTTTGATTCTTTAAGTATCTATTCAATAATACTCTAACTATATGTGATTGAAAAGTAAAAATCGTTAATTCTTTTAAAAAAACGAAAGTACGTTCGGTTATTTTAAAAATACACTCTGCCTTCTTATTAAACTAGTTCCGTTATTGAAAAGCAAGCAAAAATTCTATGTAACTGTTTTTTCAGGTCCTGTTTAACTTACTTTTATCTTGTTTTCAGCACATCTTCAGTTTTAATTTCACTAGCCTTAGAATAAAATAAATGGTAAAATATAGCGTATTGGCAAATAATTTGCTGAGTTAGGAGTGAATAAGATGGTAAAAATTATTTTGATGTTTATGGTAGCCTATTTACTCGGTTCAATTCCATCTGGAGTATGGCTAGGTAAAAAAGTATATAAAAAAGATATCCGAGAGTTTGGAAGTGGTAATTCAGGAACGACAAATACTTTTCGCGTTTTAGGCTTTAAAGCTGGAGTCACCGTCTTGTTAGCCGATGTGTTAAAAGGAACAGCTGCGGGTAGTCTCCCTTATCTTTTAAATTCTGATTTAAATCCTATGGTCGTTGGACTTGGAGCAGTAGTCGGGCATACATTTCCACTTTTCGCTCAATTTAAAGGTGGGAAAGCAGTTGCCACTAGTGCGGGTGTCTTATTAGCATATAATCCACCATTTTTCGTTTTTTGTGTTTCGTTATTTTTAGTTATTTTATATTTCTCAAGGATGGTTAGTTTTTCAAGTATCCTTGGTTCACTAATTATTGCCCCTTCTAGCCTGATAACAAATGACTGGATATTGACAATCATAGCAAGTATATTAGCCATTTTTATTATTTACCGGCATAAAGAGAACATAAAAAGAATTCGACTTGGTACAGAAAGTAAAGTTCCTTTTGGATACGGGTATACAAAAAACAAAAAGAATCATCAGCAATAATATAAAACAGGAAATAAAAGCCTGACAGGTATAATCTGTCAGGCTTTTATTACTTTAGTGAATAGTAATTGTGTAATCACAATCAAACACTTCGCCAGCTTTTAGCTGTTGGATCCCTAACTTCTCTTCTAATAGGCCACTTGCATCAGCTGTATCTGCTATCCCATACCAGGGCTCTATGCAAACGAGAGGTGCCTTTAACTTTGCAGGTGACCAGATACCTACGTATGGGAATCCTTCAAAACGAAAAGAAATGCCACGTTTTGTTTTATCCGAAAGAATAGAAAAAATATTTTTATTTTTAGTTTCATAAATAAGAGCATCATCATCAAAAAGGGTCCATCTTAGAGCTATATCTGTATTTGTCTGTCCTAAAGTACGATTCTCGAAATCGATATAAGCTCCTTTTAAAGGAATAATCGTTCTTGAACGTTTTGGAGAAAAACTTAAGTAATAGTCCTCGAAAGTGGTATCCTCAGTTAAGGGCACATTAAAACCAGGATGTCCGCCGATTGAAAAATACATAGGTTGATTCTGATTAACATTTTCAACTTGATAACTTACGTTAACCGATTGTTCGTTTAACTGATAGGTAATACTCAAGCGGAAATCAAAAGGGTAAACGTCTTTAGACTCTTTATCTGAAAAAAGAGATAGCGTTACTTCTGTTTCACTTTGTTTTGTAACGTCAAACACTCGATCTCTAGCAAAACCATGTTGTGGCATACTGTACGTTTTATCTTCGTATTGATACTGATTGTCTTTTAAACGTCCAACAAAAGGAAATAAAACAGGAGCATGCCTCCCCCAAACAGATGCCTCTCCTTGCCATATATATTCAACACCGGTTTGTTTATTTTTCAAACTCGTTTGTTCTGCACCTTTTTCATTAATTGTAACAGTTATATAGTGGTTTTCTAATTTAATCACAGTTACCAACTCCCTTTTCATCTTAAGTGTCTTAATAAAACGTTTCTTTTTCTAAAGCACTTATAAATTTTTTGTTGTGGATACGAATATAAGTTCCTTTCATCCCGAGGGATTTAGACTCGATAATACCACCAGACTCCAATTTTCTCAATGCATTTACAATAACTGAACGTGTAATACCAATTTTATCAGCGATGGTGGACGTAGTTAAACGACCTTCTGTGCCATCCAGTTCTTCAAAAATAGCTTTTACAGCTTTCATTTCACTATAAGACAATGTCTTAAGAGCGATTTGAACCATTGCACTATTTCTAGCTTCATCTTCTATTTGAGTAGATTTTTTATATAAGATTTCAATACCAACTACCGTAGAAGCATGTTCTCCTAAAATTAAGTCGTTATCATCAAATTTTGGGAAAAGGCGCGCTAAGATTAAAGTCCCCAATCTTTCACCTGCTGCGTAGATTGGGATGACCGTCGTTAGGCCATTTGTAAACATATCTCGTGTTTCAATTGGGAAGATTGTATAATCACTCTCTATCCCAATATTTGCACGTGTCTCAGTGATCTCGAGCATACTGTTAGAATAGCCAAAAGGGAATTTTTCAGCTTTTAGCATTTCTTTTACACGCTCATTATTAATTTTATGCTTTTCGCTAAAACCTAATAGAGTTCCTGATTCATCGATTAAATAAGCATTTACATTTAAAATGTCGGCTAAAATACTTGCCATATCATTAAAAAGCAACTGACCTTCTTTAGCTATCTCAGTATTTACTACGCCACCTTTTTTTTGGAGCATATTATTAATCATACGCATCTTTTGAAGCAATCCACTCATGTGTTATTCCTCCACGTAACTATTATAATATATATCTACTTAAGTCTTTGTCTTCAACAATATGGGCAATTTTTTCATCTACATAGTTTTTTGTAATAGTAATTTCGCCCATTTGCATATCAGGAGCTTCAAACAGTAAATCTTCTAATAGTTTTTCTAAAATTGTGTGTAAACGTCGAGCGCCAATGTTCTCTGTTTCATGGTTTACACGATAAGCAATATCGGCTAATCTTTCTATCGCTTCAAAAGTAAAAATTACATCAATATTATCAGTAGCAATCATTGCAATATATTGTTTAACTAAAGCATTATTGGGTTCTGTCAAAATCTTAACAAAATCTTCTTTTGTTAAGTCATCTAGTTCTACTCGGATTGGAAAACGTCCTTGTAATTCAGGAATTAAGTCACTTGGTTTTGACACATGGAAAGCACCAGAAGCAATAAATAAAACATGATCGGTTTGTATTGTGCCATATTTAGTTGACACTTGTGACCCTTCAACAATTGGTAAAATATCTCTTTGAACGCCTTCTCTAGATACTTCGCCAGATTGACTACTTTTAGACGTGATTTTATCAAACTCATCAATAAAAATAATTCCAGAATTCTGCGCTAAGTGGATAGCTTGAGAATAAACATCTTCTTGATTCACTAATTTTTCTGATTCTTCTTGAATCAAAATCTCTAAAGCTTCTTTTACAGTAACGGATCGCTTGACTTTATTCTTTGGACGCAAAGCACCCAATGTTTCATTCAAATCAATTCCCATTTGTTCCAAACCAGCATTCATAGGAGAGCTTGTTCCTTTTTTGTGCTCTTCTATTTCGATGGTTACTTCTCTATTATCCAACTGTCCACTACGAATTTGTTTTTTTATCGTTTCACGATTAAGTGTAATGGTTTCGTTAACTTCCTCTTCCTCTTCAACAGGTTTTTCCTGGCTTAAGTTCATGTTTTGAAACATAGACTCAAATGGATTTGATGCATTGGATTGCTTTTTTTCTTTTTTAATACCTGGAACTAAAATTTTGACTAAACGATTAACCGCATTTTTTTCAGCATTGATATACACTCTTGAGTATTGTTGCTTTTCTACAATCACTATTGCTGCTTCCACTAAGTCGCGAACCATTGATTCAACATCTCGTCCGATATAACCAACCTCTGTGAATTTAGTAGCTTCTACTTTAATAAATGGTGCTTTAACAATCGATGCCAAGCGGCGAGCAATTTCAGTTTTCCCAACCCCTGTTGGTCCAATCATTAACAAGTTTTTAGGCGTTATTTCTTTTTGCATGGCCTCATCTAATTGCAGACGTCTATATCTATTACGCAAAGCTACGGCAACAGATTTTTTTGCTTCTTTTTGACCAATGATGTACTTATCTAATTCGCTAACAATTTCTCTTGGTGTCATATTTTCTAAAGTATTTATCATTTTATCACGTCCTTATAATTCTTCAACAATAATATTGTGGTTCGTATAAACACAAATATCTGCTGCAACATTTAAACTTTCTTCTGCAATCTCTACTGCAGTTAAATCCTTACCATATTTTTTTAACGCTCTTCCTGCAGCAAGCGCAAAATTCCCACCAGATCCGATAGCTAAAATGCCGTCATCTGGTTGAATCACTTCTCCTGATCCTGAGACCATTAGCATTTCATCTTTGTTCATAACAATAAGTAAAGCTTCTAATTTTTGAAGTGCTCGATCTGAACGCCATTCTTTTGCTAATTCAACTGCTGCACGAGTCAAGTTTCCTTTGTATTCATTTAATTTTCCTTCGAATCTTTCCTCTAAAGTAAAAGCGTCAGCTACACTACCGGCAAAACCGACTAATACTTGGTTGTTATAAATCCGACGAACTTTACGAGCGGTCCCTTTCATTATGACACTTTCACCCATCGTAACTTGACCGTCTCCAGACATCGCACAAGTACCATTGTGTTGTATTGCAAATATTGTTGTTGCATGAAATGTTGTCATCATTTTTCCTCCATTAATATACCATTTGTTCTCCTTGTATGTTTAAGCCCTTGGATGAAACTTACGGTAATTTTTTTGTAAATGCTCTTTTGTAACATGGGCATAAATTTGCGTTGAAGATAGACTAGCATGTCCTAATAATTCTTGGACTGTTCTCATATCTGCTCCGTTGTTTAATAAGTGTGTTGCAAAAGTATGTCTTAACATGTGGGGATGTATTTTAGAAGTTAAGCTGCTTTTTTTAATGATTTGATTTAGAACGTATTCAATTCCAGAAGTTGATATCGGTACACCATATTGATTTACAAAAAGATAGGAATGTTCTTTTTGGTATTTCTTCATCAACACCGTTCGACCTTTTTCAAGATATTCTTGAATCGCAGCTGCTGCATAATGACCGAATGGAACGTAGCGTTCTTTGTTTCCTTTTCCATGAATTAAAACAACGCTTAAATCAAAATCAATATCTTTCATTTGTATGTTTTTGCATTCACTGAGACGGATTCCAGTTCCATAAAGAACTTCCAAAAGAGCTTCGTTTCGAAAATCTAATGTCTTTTCGCCTTTAACAGCTTTAAATAAAGCATCTATTTCTTTTTCATAGAAAAAACGAGGTAAACGAAGCGTTTTCTTTTTTAGATGAATATAAGAAAAAGGATTTTCAGTTACCACATGATTTTTTAAAAGAAATTGATAAAAAGCTCTAAGACTAGATATTTTTCTAGAAATCGTATTTCGACTTAACTGACGTTCACTTAATTCTCCTAAAAAAATACGAACATCCTGTAGGCTGACTGATTCATAACGCGGTTCACCAGTGGCCGACAAAAAATCCGAAAAGTCATTAATATCTTCCTCATAAGCTTTTTTAGTGAGTTCAGAATAATGACGTTCAGTAATTAAATACAATAAAAATATCTTTTTTAATTCATGATTGCTCAAAAAAAATCCCTCCACTCATATGACAAAATTACTTTATCATAGAAGTAAAAGGATTACAATTGATTAACTTGATTGCATTTCAAATTTACTGAATTTTTAAACAATTTAGTATCATTTAGTTATCGGTCAGTTATCCGACCTTTATTTTTGAGTTTCTTCTTTGTAATCACAATGACTGCAGACAACTTGTGTTTTTCCTTTAGTTTTCTTTTCAGTTAAATAATGATCACATTTTGGACAATTTCTGCCAATTGGTTTATCCCATGATACGAACTCACAAGCAGGATAACGATCGCATCCGTAAAATAAACGATTTTTCTTAGATTTTCTTTCAATTACTTGTCCTTCTTTACATAATGGGCAAGTTACCCCAATCTCTTTTACAATCGCTTTTGTATTGTGGCATTCTGGAAAATTACTACAAGCATAAAATTTTCCATATCGTCCCAGTTTGATGACCATTGGGTGTCCACATAACTCACAATCAAATCCAGCCGGTTCATCTTTGATTTGAATTTTCTCAATATTTTCTTCAGCATTCTCTACTTCTTTAATAAAGGGTTTGTAAAAACGGTCAATAACATTTGTCCATTCTTCTTTTCCTTCTTCAACCGCATCTAAATCTTCTTCCATTTCAACAGTAAAATGAATATCAACAATTTGTGGAAAGTTTTCTACCACTAAATTATTGACAATTAAGCCCAATTCAGTCGGCTCAAAGCGTTTACTTTGGATCTTAACATAATACCTCTTTTGAATAGTGTTAAGTGTAGGAGCATATGTTGATGGGCGTCCAACGCCGTTTTCTTCTAATGTCTTGATTAAAGTAGCTTCAGAAAAACGTGCAGGAGGTTGAGTAAAATGTTGATTTGATTCAATATCAACAGCGGTCACTAAATTTCCTTTTGTAAGTTCTGGTAAAATATTGGCCTTTTCTTCCTTACCATCATCAGTACCTTCAATATATACTTTTTGGTATCCTGGAAATTTTAACGTTGAGCCATTTGCTCTAAACAAAACGGTATCTTGGGTAATATCAACTTTTACTGTATCAAATATCGCAGGTGTCATTTGACTAGCGACTAGTCTTGACCAGATGAGGTTATATAGTTTGTATTGATCTTTTGTTAAATACTTTTCAATATCTTTTGGTGTTCGCATCGCGCTGGATGGACGAATAGCTTCATGGGCATCTTGTGCACTAGCTGCCTTTTTACCTACACGTGGTTTTGAAGCAGAGAATTCTGGACCAAATTCTTTCGTGATGTATTCGACGACTTCATTTTTAGCAGAATCTGCTATTCTTGTTGAGTCTGTTCTCATGTAAGTGATTAAGCCTACCGCTCCACCACGCCCTAAAGAAATCCCTTCATAAAGCTGTTGAGCAATCATCATTGTTTTTTGTGTTCTAAAATTTAATTTCCTAGCAGCTTCTTGTTGCATACTACTTGTTTTGAACGGCAATGCTGGATTTCTTTTGCGTTCTTTTTTGGTTACTTTTGTTACCTCATACTCATCGCCTTTAATTGCTTGAATAACTTTTTTAACATCTGCTGCATTTTTAAGGTCCATTTTTTTATTATTTAAACCGTGAAAATGTGCTTTAAATTTTTTAGTGCCTTTTTTAAAGTTTCCTTCAATACTCCAATATTCTTCAGGTTTAAAGTCAGCAATTTGTTTTTCTCGTTCACAAATTAGTTTGAGTGTGATGGATTGAACACGTCCCGCACTTAATCCCTTTTTTACTTTTTTCCAAAGAATAGGACTAAGCGTGTACCCTACAAGACGATCAAGTATTCTGCGAGCTTGTTGAGAATCCACTAATTGCATATCTATCGAACGAGGCTCTTTAAAAGCCCCTTTAACAGCCTCTTTGGTAATTTCATTAAACGCTACCCTATTCTTATCGTTTATATCTAATCCTAACAAATGGCTAAGATGCCATGCTATTGCTTCCCCTTCTCTATCCGGGTCAGCTGCGAGATAAACTTTTTCAGCTTTCTTCGCGAATTTTTTTAATTCTTTAATTAAAGGTCCTTTGCCTCGAATCGAAATGTATTCGGGTTGATAATTGTTTTCTACATCAATTGCCATGCGGCTTTTCGGTAAGTCACGTATATGACCTAAACTAGCAACCACTTTGTAATTCTTACCTAAATATTTTTCAATTGTTTTTGCTTTAGCTGGTGATTCAACAATTACGAGGTATTTATAGGCCAATGAAATGCTCCTTTCAAGTGAGCTCATATTTTCTATCTTTGATCATTTTTAAATCAAAAGAGAAATCGTTAATCATCTTATGCCATCTCATACCCATTTGTCAACTATAGTAATTAAAAAAAATTGAAAAAGGTCTTTTTTTATCTATATTTTTATCTATAATATAGAAGAAAAGAGAGTGTTTATATAAATAATTAGCGTCATTTAATGGCTATCTTTATCAAAAATAAACTCTTCTAAAATATGAGTAGCAGACAGAACACATTTTGCTCCTTGCATAATTAAATTGTTTGTTCCTGCTGAATAAAGGCTCGTAATTGATCCAGGAACAGCAAACACTTCTCGCCCTTCTTGCAAAGCTAAATTAGCTGTAATTAAACTACCACTATGCTCTTTTGCTTCTACAACTAATGTACCTAAAGATAGGCCAGCAATGATTCTATTTCGCATTGGAAAATGATAAGGCAATGGTTTTACTCCTAATGGATATTCTGAGATAACCAAATGGTGATCCCCGATATCTTTCTGTAGTTTTTTATGTTCATAAGGGTAGGAGTAGTCTAAACCCGTTCCAATTACGGCGATAGTCTTTCCACCTAGCAACATTGTTTTTTGATGAACAGCGCAATCAATTCCTTTTGCTAATCCACTGACGGTAACGAGTCCTTTTCCAATCAATTCAGGTAATAATTTGTCCAATATTAGAGTTCCATAAGGCGTATTTTTTCTTGAACCTACAATAGCTAACAAATTTTTTTCTAATAGTTTTAAATTTCCTCTATAAAATAAAATTGCTGGCGGATTATAAATGTTTTTTAAATATTCAGGATAGCTTCTATCCAATAATGTAATCCATTGAATTCCTTGTAGTTTATACTTTTCCTTTAGTCTTTCTGGTTCAATACGGGCATAGCTTTCTAAAAAAGCATCTTTATTTTTAGTTGGTAAATGAGCGCATATGGCTAATTGGTAAGCTGTTAATCGACTATTATCTAGTAGCGCTGAGATCATTCTAACCTGACTGATTGGGCCTATTCCTTGACAATGTGCTAAATGAAATATTTTTTGTTCCAGAAGCTGTTTATCCATTGCTTTCTCCTTTGGGTTTCTGTTTTTATGGTGCATCCCTCTAGTAAATTATCCGCAATGCTATACTCCATTCATTATTTTATTTACTACAAAAAAATACTATCCGTGATGTAATTGGATAGTATTGTGTCATTGGTTCAAAATCTTTTTTTGTTTACTGTATTTCTAACAGGTGCAAAAGAGTGGCGATGTATTGGACAAACACCCAATTTTGCTAAACCTTCTAAATGAATTTTCGTTCCATATCCGGCATTTTGAGCAAATCCATAGCCAGGATACAAAAGATCATATTCGCTCATCATACGGTCACGAGTCACTTTTGCAACAATACTGGCTGCAGCAATAGATAGGCTTTTGCTATCGCCTTTTATTAGACTTTCTTGAGGAATAGTTGTTGGCAATTTCATAGCATCAATCAATAGATATCCCGGAGTCTGTGGCAGTTGTTGAACAGCTTCCAACATAGCTAACTTCGTTGCTTGGTATATATTAATATCATCAATGATACTATGATCCTTTATGCCTATTCCTATTCCTAAAGCATGTTCTTGTATTTCTATGAAAAATTTTTCTCTTTTTTCACTTGATAACTGCTTTGAATCATTGATTCCTAGGATTTGAAAATCTTTTGGCAAAATGACAGCTGCTGCTACTACTGGACCAGCCAAAGGTCCACGACCAACTTCATCAATTCCAGCAATAAAAGATAATCCTCTACCCCAAATTGCTTGTTCGTTTTGCAGCATTTTTTTGAATTTATCTTCTTTTAATTGCTGCTTTTCTAATCGTTTTTCCCAAGTCTTTAAAGCTGCTACAACACCTTTTCTTTGGTCCACTTGAAAAATAGAAATGCGTTCATCTAGTGGATAATCAATCTCGCTTAGTAGAGCTTTAATTGCAGCAACAGATAATGGTTTTTCCATTTAGTTTTTTCTCGTTTCGTTAGGAGATTTTTCGGGAATATCATCTAAAGTATAGCGACCAACTTTTCCACTACGTATTTCATAAACAATCATTTCTGCTGCTCGACTGTAATCATCGATGAATCCTCTTTTTTCAGTTATTAACATCAATAACTCTGGCGATTCTAATGCCATCTCTGTTTCAGATAATTGATAACGTGCAGCAAGGTTTGCTGGATATTTTTCTTTCATTATCTCTAAGCCATATAAAGCAATATCATCTAATTGTAAAATGGTGTCTTTGATTGCTCCTGTTAGAGCAAGTTTCTTACCTACTTCAGGATCTTCGAATTTCGGCCATAAAATTCCTGGTGTATCTAACAAATCAAGTTCTTTATTTAATTTGAGCCACTGTTGGGCTTTAGTTACCCCAGGTTTGTTACCCGTTTGAGCTACATTTTTTTTTATGAATCGATTAATAAGGGTAGATTTACCTACATTTGGAATACCAATACTCATGGCTCTAATTGGACGAGGTTTGCGTCCTTGTGCTGCCATACGATCAAATTTAGGTTTTAATAATCTCTTCGCTTCGCTCATAACTTTTTTCATCCCCATGCCTTCTTGTGCTACAATAGGAACAGCTGAAATACCTTGATTATTAAAATAAGCAACCCATTTTTGAACTAAGACACTATCAGCTAAGTCGCTTTTGTTTAAAATAACTATACGGGGTTTCTCTCCAATTAATTCATCTAATATCGGGTTACGACTAGACAATGGAATTCTTGCATCTACTAGCTCAAATACAACATCGACTAATGTAAGTTTCTCTGTAACTTGCCTTCTGGCTTTAGCCATATGTCCTGGGAACCATTGAATTGTTGTCATATCTTTTCTCCTTTCACCATTCCAAAAAAGGAAGGGGCGAAAAGGCCTCTTCCTTTTTTTGGTGGTGTCTCTTTTTTAATTATTTAGCATACCAAAACTATTCAAAGGCCAAATACGAACATCTATTGTTCCTGAAACAGTCGTTTCATCGATAAACCCAAATATTCGACTATCTAACGAATTAGTCCTATTATCCCCCATTACAAAATAGGAATCATCTGGAACTTTTTCTATGCCTGTCACGGATGCTAAAGTAAAATCATCGGTTAACGTTTCTCCTGGAACCAATTTAGTTTTAACCGATTCTAGGTAAGGTTCTTTAACCACTTCACCATTTACATATAATGTTTCATCAACCACCATAATTTCATCACCAGGCACACCAATAACTCTCTTAATGTATTGCTTATCTGAAATAGTTGGCTCATCAGGATTGTCAGGTGCTGGAAAAACAATGATATCGAATCGATTTGTCTTTTCGACTTTATTTAAAATTAGACGGTCATTGTCGTGAAGTGTGGGATACATTGAATCGCCATCAACACTTACGGGTACAAACAAGAATTGACGAATAAGAAAAAAAATAATGATGGCTATAATAACATATAATAAAGTATTTCCTGCCTCAGAAGCAAAACTCTTTTTCTTATTATTTTTTGAATATTCTCCACCATTCGTATATCGAGCTTTTCTTGGTTCGAAACTTTCTGTCTGTGAATCTCTTCCATCTGAATAAGTTGTTTTACTCACTGATTACCACTACTTTCTATTAAATTATTGAACAAAGGATAAACGTTTAAATGGATAATAAATCATCGATGTTTCACCAATAATATCAGATGCAGAAACAGAACCAAAATAACGACTATCATTACTAGATCTACGGTTATCTCCAAGAACGAAATATTCATCTTCAGGAATGGTTATCTGACCTGTTATTTCTTCTAACGTAAAATTAGATGTCCACGTCCCACTAGCACGCTCGACTAATGAATTGTTTAGGAATGGTTCCTTGATTAATACATCGTCTATATACAATTGATCGTCTTCATACTGCAGTGTCTCATTAGGTAACCCAATAACTCTTTTTACTAGTATTCGGTTAGAATCATCTTTAAAAACAATCAAATCAAATCGATTGATGTGGTATATCGTTCTTACTATGATTTCATCATTTTGCTGAAATGTTGGTATCATTGAAGCACCTTCAATAGTCATTGGCAAAAAAATGAAATTCCGAAAGAAAATTGTCAGTACCACCGCAAACAAAAAGGGTTTAAACCAATCCCACAAATGGCTCTTCCAAGTTTTTTTCTCCATAACTGTCGCTCCAAACTAGTCTATTTGTTTCTATCATACAAGAAAAAGATGGAAATAACTATTTATTTTCAATAAAAGTAAGATTAAAAAAGGGGGAAATAATCATCTAAATCCCTTTTTTAATCTTATTAACGGAAGTAGCTTATTCTTTCAAATAGTCTAATCCTTTTTCATATTGTGTGTCATTATCTTTTATTAAAGTACGTAAATCTTCGATCATTGCTGCAGCTGTATCTCCAGTTACTACACCAGTTGTTTCTAATTTTTGCTCTGTTTGAAATTCTTTGATTGTTGAAACCGTTTGCTCATCGAGATACCCATCAACCGGACCTGTTTCATAATCTAAAGCTTCAAATACTTTTTCAAGATTTTCAACTTCGTCTGAAACGTCCCCTAATTGGTATTCTTTTGTGCTGTCAATGATTAATAGTTTTGTATAGTCCGGTAATTCAACTGGAATAGTAGGTTCTATTCCTTTTTCGTTAATCCATTTACCCGATGGTGTTAACCATTTGGCAATCGTTAATTTCAACTCGCTATTATCTGAAAAACTAGCAACGGTTTGAACCGTTCCTTTTCCAAATGTCTTAGTTCCAATAATAGGGATATCAGCAGCCTCTTTCAATGCGCCGGCAAGGATTTCTGATGCACTAGCACTTCCTTCATCTACTAAAAGTACAGAAGGTTCTGTGACCTTAAATTCACCCATTGTTTCCTTATCGGCTGTTAATTTAACGGGTTCTTGGTCTTTTTCTTGTGTTTGCATAATAATAGAACCTTCTTCAACAAACATATTAGATATATTCAAAGCTCCATCTAATATACCACCAGGGTTTTGTCGAACATCAAAAATAAAAGATTTAGCTCCTTGAGTGCGCAACTCTTTTACAGCCGTGACTAATTCGTCATACGTTGGATTTGAAAAACTATTAATAGAAATATAGCCAATCGTTGGATGCTCTTTATCTAAGTTATAAACGACTGTTTCTACTGGAATTGTATCTCGAGTAACAGACACTTCAAACTGAGTTTCTCCACGTCGAATCGTCAAAACAACCTTAGAGCCTTTTTCACCTCTGATAAATGAAACCGCTTCGTTTAAAGATAGTCCTGTTAAGTCTTTATCGTCAGCTTTTAATAGGATATCATTGGGTTTTAATCCCGCTTTTTCTGCGGGAGAACCGGCTATAGGAGAAACAATCATAATAGAATCACCTTGTTTCATTACTTCAGCACCGATACCTTCAAAAGAAGCTGAAATAGTATTATTTAAAGACGTTGCTTCTGAAACATCGAGATATTGTGTGTAGGGATCTCCAATTGCGTCAACCATTCCAGTTAATGCACCTTCGATAAGCATATCACCATCAACATCTTTAAAATATTGACTTAAAAGTTGATCATACACCGCTTCAACTTTAGATAGTTTCCCTGATTGAGTATCGTCTTGTTTTTTAACGGGAATGTCTTGATTTGATTGGTTTGTCAGCATATAAGTTCCACCGATTGAAACAGCAGCAACGATAAACAAAGAAATTAAATAAGTTTTTATCTTAACTTTACTTTGTTTTTTCTTTTCTGGTTCATCTTGCATATGGCAACTCCTTTCGAATAGGTATACGTGTTCTTTCGTTTAATGATTAGGCTTGAGGTAATTTAATAGCTGTTTCTAAAGCAAGAATCATCATGTCGTTAAAAGTAGTTTCTCGCTCCTCAGATGTGGTCTCTTCTCCTGTTAATAAATGATCACTTATTGTCAGTATTGTTAATGCTTTACGGTCATATTTAGCTGCTAATGTATATAATCCTGCTGCTTCCATCTCAACAGCCAGAACACCATAATCAGCTAATTTCTTTTTATCTAACTCTTCATTATAAAAACGATCCGCTGATAAAACGTTCCCGACTTTCACATTCAACCCTTTTTCCATCCCTATATCGTAAGCTGTTTTCAATAGTTCAAAATTAGCCAGTGGAGCAAAATCTACCTGATTGTGGAATGTATGGCGGTTGATACTAGAATCCGTTGTCGCTCCTTGCGCTAAAACAACATCTCTAACTTTAATGGTATCTTTCATGCCGCCGCCAGTACCGACGCGCATTAAGTTTTGAACATTGTATTTTGTAATAAGTTCTTCTGCATAAATCATCATTGATGGAAGTCCCATCCCAGTACCTTGAACAGAAATCCTTGTTCCTTTGTACATTCCTGTATAACCAAACATATTACGGACAGTATTGTATTGCACTACATCTGTTAAAAATGTCTCAGCAATATATTTTGCACGTAATGGATCCCCAGGTAATAAAATCGTTTCAGCTATTTCTCCTTCTTTTGCATTAATATGTGTGCTCATTTTTTTACTCCTCCCATTATTTATCTTTTTCTAAATATCTTTCCCAAGCTTCATCAAAGATAGACATTTCTGGTAAATAATCGCCATTTAATTCTAGATAATGGCTTATTTTTTGATAATCATCTGACTGTTTCGGAAAGCCAACATCAAGATAGGCCTCATTAGCAAATAATGTAATAGTATCTTTTTTGTGTGGGTCTCTTTCTGTCATTAAATAGTGATAAAATGAAGTTCGCATAAATGTGTTGTGCTCCTTTTTTCTATATTTTTTCTAGAGGAATCAGAAAATTTGTTTTTGTAGCTTTAATTATTGGGTAAAAAAACATTTAAACGGATGTCATCCTTTTCCAAATCTATTTTATCAGCAGTAAAATGCATGCCACTTTTTAAATAAAATTCATTTAAGTTAAACACAATGATTTCTTTTTTTGTATCAATAGCTACCCACTCTGGGACTTTTAACTGAGACTTTATCAGATTCATCGCAAAGGAAATAGGTAAATCTAAAGCTCCAACTGAAATTCTAGTTGCTTTAAATTGAAGGTTTCCATTTTCCATTACAAACGGGTCTAAAAACAATGAAAATCCTACATCACGACTAAATAATTGAAAGGTTCCTGATAGTTGAGCTTGTTCATCTAAAATAAAATTAAAGTCAACTTGCTTATTTGATAGTTCTTCATCAATATATTTTGTAACTAATTGATTCAGATCTTTTTTACGCGCTTGAATTTGAAAAGTCATTTCTTCTTTTTTAGACTCATTTAAAGATAAATTAGGCTCACCTTGGATAAAAGGTGTTAATTGAGAGGATAACCAAATTACGCTCCCTAACACAATTGATAACAGCAATAAAAATGCCCATTTCCAATAATTAAGTCTGTTCTTTTCACTCTTTTCTTCCATATTAAATTCCTCTCTAATAAAGTTTAGTCATTAATCGGATATTTTTTTATGGTCTATAATAGCACGATATAACTCATTGGCTATTAACTGGTAACCTTTATCATTTGGATGAAACAAATCTTCTTCGTATAACAAAGAACTGGTATCTATTTTCTCAGATGACTTATTTATCTTAGAAATGGTTGGTCTTTCTGCTCCATTAAATAAACTGCTCAATGAAAAATAAGTAGCTTTATTCTCTTCAGCTATCAATTTAGTAGCTGTATTCCATGAAAGAAGAATATCTTTCATTTCAGTCATTTCTGGGAAAAGAGAATCATATGGATTATACAGACCGAAAACATAAATTTGAGCCTTTGGATTTTGTTTATTCAATTTTTTTAAGATCATAGAAAGATTATTTTTATATTTCTTTTCTGGTTGAAGAAAACTCTCTTGGTTAATTTTAAGTTTTTCTTTTTTAAACGTTTGGACAAGGTCATTGCCGCCCGCTGATAAAACGATAATATCTGCTCTTTTTATATCTACTTGAAGGTCTTCTTGTTGTTGAACCCTTTTTAAAATCTGATCACTTCGTTCACCGGTTATACCATAGTTCTTTGTGGTTACGTTGTCTATTCCACGAGTTTCTTTTAATTGATTTGCAACTAACGGTACATAGCCACCATTTTGAGTACTATCCCCTACACCCTTGGTCAATGAATCACCTATTGCTAAAAAATGAATAGTTTGTTTTGGATTGGCCGATTGCTTGTTTTCTTGTATTTTATCTTTATTCATAACTAAATTTAATCCTTGAAAAACGATAAACGTACCTATTGCTAAGATTAGGCAAGTAATTAAGAAAGAACGTACTACTTTCATCGTATGATTCACCTCCATTTACCACTAAATCTAAATTCCCTGTTTTTCATAATAAATGATGGCATACGCGCCTTTTCCGGTGTGAGTCGCAATGATTGGACCCGTATGATCCATTGTCATTAGAACATCTGGCATTACAAGTTGGAAATCTTCTTTCAAATCATTTACATAATCAAAATCAGCAGCATGTGAAAACGAAACTTCAGCTAAATTTTTGGTCTGCGTTAACGTTTCTTTTAATGCTTGATTCCATTTATTTATTGGCTTCATGCCACGACCTTTTACTCGACTTTCCAATTTCCCGTCTACTAATTCAAAAATTAACTTCATATTCATTAGATTAGAGACTGTACCTACTACTCGGCTAACTCTTCCACCCTTAACTAGATTATCTAACGTTCTAACACAAATAAACAAACTTGTACGTGCCTTTACTGCTTCGATTTTATTTAAAATGGTCTCTTCATTGGCGCCATTAGTTGCTAACTTTGCAGCTTCAATAACTTGAAAAGCAAGTCCACGATCAGTAAAATTACTATCAATGACTGTTACTTTAGTCTCTGTCATTTGAGCAGCTTGCCTAGCAGCATTAACTGTCCCACTTAAAGATTCAGTCATGTGGATAGAAATCACTTCACCACCGTCTTCTCCAAGCTTATCATAAAGTTCTAAAAATTTGCCAAGAGGAGGTTGACTCGTTTTTGGTAAGTTGGTTGTTTTCTCCATTAAGTTCATGAATTCAACCTTTTGAATATTTTCTCCATCTATATAGGTTTTGTCGTCGATTAAAATGGTTAAGGGTAAGACATGAATACCTAATCTTTTAATCTCATCTGAACTTAATTGGGCAGATGAATCAGTTACTATAGCTATTTTATTCATTTCTTTTTTATCCCATCTTTCTAAATAAAATTTCTTTTATAACCCTGATATAAGTAAGCTTAATTTTTACTCATTTTTCAGACAGTGGTTTTATTTACTTGTAGAGAGTACATATAAAGTAGTATAACAGATTCTTGAATCCTCGTATACTTATCTAGAAAGGTTTAAGCAGAGAAGGGTATAAAAAAGAAGGCTTATTAAATGAATGAAAAAAATACACACCCTCATACTGTTTTCTCAAGAAAGTGCTTAGTTCTAAATGCAGTTTTGACGCGATAACACAGAGTATTTTTTTTGACTATTTTTTGACTATTGGAGGAGGATTGTTCTTTTATCTAACGGTTCTAGCAGTGGACCTGCGACCTGCACTTGAAGTTTTTTTATGCTGTCTATTTTATGTTTGATTGATTAAATGTAAAATAAACATAAAAAATGCATCCTCATTTTTTGAGAGATGCATTTTTTATTTCACTTTTTGTAATACGTTTCAAAGTCATGAGGATACTTATTGCGTTCATCCACCAAACCTGCTTCAGTGTGAACGAGTTTCCACTTATTCCAATCAATATCTGGAATTGTCGTATCTCCTTCAAATTCGGCGTGTATGACTGTTTTATACAATACCTCTGCAAATGGCATAAATGTTTTAAAAACAGCTGTTCCACCAGTGATAAAAGTGTCCTTTTCATATTGCCTAGCGAAAGCTATCACTTCATTTACGCTATGCATGACTTCAACACCACTAGCTTGATAATTTTGATCTGTTGTTAAAATGATATTTACTCTATTGGGTAATGGTCGTTTGCCCATTCCTTCAAATGTTTTTCTACCCATTACGACTGCATTTTCTTGTGTCATTTTTTTGAAATAGTTTAAATCGTTAGGTAAAGTCCAAGGAAGTGTGCCGTGGTTTCCAATTATTCCATTTTCGTCTTGTGCCCATAAAAATGCAATCATTTGTATCACCCATTTCTTTAGTAATTTTTAAACAGCAATCGGAGCTTTAATGCTCGGATGTGGATCGTAATCTTTTATTTGAATGTCTCCCATTTCAAAATCAAAGATACTCATTTTTTCAGTATTTAAGTCTAAAACAGGAAATGTTTTAGGTTTTCTTGTCAATTGTTCAGCCATTTGATCTAAGTGATTGGAATACAAATGTGCATCACCTAAAGTATGAACAAATTCGCCTACTTCTAAACCTGTTTCATGTGCTATAAGATGAGTCAACAAAGCATAGCTTGCAATATTAAAAGGAACGCCTAAAAATATATCTGCGCTTCTTTGATACAATTGACAACTTAATTTCCCGTCCGCAACATAAAATTGAAATAAAGTGTGACAAGGAGGAAGAGCCACAGTTGGTACATCTTCCGGATTCCAAGCGGTAACAATTAATCTTCTGGAATCAGGATTAGATTTAATCATCTCAATAACATCTTTTAATTGATCTATTGTTTCTCCTTGTGATGTTTTCCAGTGTCGCCATTGCGAGCCATACACATTTCCTAATTCTCCATATTGCGTAGCGAATTCATCATCTTCTAATACCCGTTGGCAAAAGAGAGCTTTTTCAGATGTGTATACACGCTTGAATTCAGCATCTACTATCGCTCTTTTTCCAAAATTAGTCATATCTGGTCCTGAGTAATCGACGCTATTTACATAGCGTTCAAACGCCCATTCATCCCAGATATGATTATTGTGTTGCAAAAGATATTTTATATTCGTATCTCCTTTAATAAACCACAACAACTCACTCTTGATTAACCCAAAAGGCAAGCGTTTGGTTGTTAATAAAGGAAAACCTTTTTGAAGATCAAAGCGCATCTGATGGCCGAATAGACTTTTTGTTCCTGTTCCCGTCCTATCCTGTTTTAATGTGCCTTCTAACATGACTTTTTCTCCTAAATTTAAATATTCCGTTTCCAAAATTATTCCTCCTGGATGCTTTAGTTGTTTTCAAACTGACTTAGGTATTCCCATCTTGTCATTTTCTCTTCGACCGTTTTTTCAAGGGTGGAAAGTTTTTCTTGTAGTTCTTGCAATAAAGCGGAGTTACTGCCATTTTCGCTCATTTCTTTTTGAATTCGCATAATTTCAGCGTCTAAACCAAGTAAATCTTGTTCCATGTTATCCCATTCTTTGCGCTCTAAATAAGTTAATTTTTCTTTTGTATCTTCTTTTTCTATAGTTTTTGAAGAAGAATCCCCATCTTTATTAATCGTTTTTTCAGAAGATTTTTTTTCTTGGTATTCTATCTTCTCATCTTCTTCTTCCGCTATATAATCCGTAATATTTCCAAAGTAAGGAATAACTTTACCTTCTCCTTCAAAGATTAACAATTTTTCTGTCGTCTTATCAAGGAAGTAACGGTCATGCGATACAGAAATAACAGCACCAGGAAAGGTCTCAATATAATCTTCTAAGACCGTTAGCGTTGCAATGTCTAAGTCATTCGTTGGTTCATCCATTAATAAGACATTTGGTTTTTGCATTAATAATTTCAATAAATACAATCTTCTTTTTTCTCCACCGGATAATTTTCCTATTAACGTACCATGACTCGATTTCTCAAATAGAAACTGTTCTAATAAATTGGTCACACTAATGCGTTCTCCATTAGTTGTTTCTACTTCTTCGCCTACTTCTTGTAAAAATGAAATGACTCGTTTTTTAGGATCCATTTCTTCAGTCATTTGTGTGTAGTAAGCAACTTTAACTGTTTCACCAACTACAAGTTCTCCTGAATCTAATTTTATTCTTCCAGCGAGTACATTTAATAGAGTTGATTTTCCAGCACCATTTTTACCACTAATACCAATTCTGTCTTTTGCTTGAATCAATAAATTAAAATTTTCGATGATAGGATGGCCCACAAAAGTTAATGAGGCATCTTTTAAATCAAAAACACGTTTCCCAATGCGCGATCCTTCTAGATTCATTTCAACTGAATCATCTACATTTGATTGATGAAGATTTTCTTCTAAATCAGAGAAGCGATTAATTCGAGCTTGTTGTTTGGTTGAACGAGCTTTTGCTCCAGTTCGCATCCATGCCAATTCTTTTGTATAAAGTTGTTTTCTCTTATGATCTGCACGAATGGAAGCTTCTTGACGTTCTGCTCTAGCTATAATGTAACTTTCATAGTTACCAGAGTACATAATCGCTTTCCCATGAGACAATTCAATCATTCGATTTGCAATTCTGTCTAAGAAATAACGGTCATGCGTTACTAATAATAATGCACCTCGATAGGAACTCAAATAATTTTCTAACCACGTAATTGTTTTAAAATCTAAGTGGTTTGTTGGCTCATCTAACACTAGTAAATCAGGCTCTTGTATTAATACTTGAGCTAGTCCAACTCGTTTTCTTTGTCCTCCAGATAATGTAGCAATGGATTGCTCTAAATCAATAACGCCTAACTTACTTAAGATAGTCTTTGCATTCGTTTCAGCTAACCAAGCATCGTGGTCATTCATGCCTTGCTCTGCGTTAGAGTAAGCATTTTGATACTTTTCATTCATTGGATCTAAAATTAAATTTTCAAGTGCTTTCTCATAATTTCTTAAAGCAATTAAAATAGGAGTATCGCCTTCAAAGATGGTGTCAAAAACAGTCAGTTCTTCGTCAAACTCTTGTTCTTGCAATAAATACCCCATCGTATAGCCTTTAGGTGTTTGAATTTCACCTTTTTCACCACTATCTTTACCTGTGATAACATTTAATAAGTTGCTTTTACCGGTACCATTTACACCAATTAAACCAACTCGTTCTCCTGTTTGAATTGAGAAGCTAATGTCGTCAAATAAAGTTTTTTCTCCATAAGTTTTCGTTAAATTGATTACTTTCATTTCTTTCATATTCAATCTCCACTTTCCCGTAGTAAGCACTCATTTTTTAATCTTCCTCATTTTAACACAAAAGATACAGCTACTTCATATTCTTTTAAATGTGTGGCTTAAACCATGCTAAATCCTGATAAATTAAATCGAGTCATTTTCAATTATAAAAAATAGAAGCAGGCTGAACTATTGGAAATATACGGTATATTTCTCTGTCCAAGTAAAAGGAGTCGAGTCTATTGAAGCTAATTCTAAAACGGGACCTTCGTATAATTGGCCATGAATTTCCATGATGTTGGATTAATTGCCAATTAATCTGTGTAATCCTACATTTCCCATTGTTAAAATAATAGGTGGAGTTATCGTTTTAATTTCAAAATCTAATAATGGGCCATGAGCTACTATTTCTTTCTAGGTAGGTGTCTGATTGCACTTACGGATAAAACGTTCACCAGTTTTCTTATCTAATTTTTCCCTTTCATAAAACGGCCTACTTCTAAAGATGCTCGTGATGACTACTTTTTCTCGTGGCATCTCTAAAAACTCAAAAAATTTTATCCATTCTTTTCCAGCTCGGCCAGTGAACGGTATGCCATTTAGCGATTCCACTTCTCCAGGAGCCTCTCCAACCAGCATAAAACGAGGATGCTCTGGACCAGCTCCCCATAAAAAACCTTCAACAGAAATTCGCTATTTCGTTCCTTTGCTAGCTGCATTAATTGCTGAGTTAAAATAGTTTTCATAGCTTACATCCGCTTTATAAGTTTGTTTCAACTCGTTCTATTTTTCATCAATAAGATATGAACGAAAGATACGTACAACAACGAGAGAAGTCTGTTACGCTCCTCATCTTCTAACTAAACTATGTATTTAGAAATCTTTGGTTTTATAGGCTACTTTTATTCTTTTGTTTCTTATTACATAATAGACAACCAAAAATAAAAATGATGATTATGAACATAATAAATAGTAGTCTGTGTTAGATACAAACTATTGCGTTAACTATTGTTGACGAAAGCGGTTAACATTCTTATAATGGAATTAGGCCATTTCTTCTTGTATCCTCTTTATTTTTACGCACAAGTTGGCTAAATTTTGTCGAAAAATTTATTAAGGGGGACTGACAGATGGAAAAAGGAATTGTTAAGTGGTTTAGCAACGAAAAAGGCTATGGCTTTATCGAGTACAATGACCAAGATGATGTTTTTGTTCATTTTACTGGAATTGAAGGAGACAGTTTTAAAACTTTATCCGAAGGCCAACATGTTTCATTTAGAATCGTTGAAGGTACTAGAGGCCCTCAGGCTACAAGTGTTGTCGTTGAAGAACTTCTTTAAAGTAAATGGTTAACTATAATTTATTTCCCTAAGAAAAAAACGATAACCTCATAGTGAGGTATCGTTTTTTGCTATTCTTGGTTTAGTTCATTTTTTCTACTATCATTGACTTCTTCTATCTTAATTTCTGGAATAGATTGTTGAATAAAAGTTATGAAAACTTTCTTGTTTTTTTTGTTTAAATAGAGTATCAGTGGTTCTTTGACATTTTTTCCTTCTAGTTTAATCAGTCGATGTTCTGAAAAAGACAGCTTAGTAAAGGTTGATAATAGTGGATAGCTTTTATTTTTTATCCCTCTAAAATAACGAATATCTAATTTATCTTCTGAAAATGTTGCAGTAGAGCCAAATCCAAAGTATAAAAGCACAAACCAAAAACTCCCTATAACAAAACTAAAGACCGGGTGTTGATTTTCCAAAATAAGAATCAGACTTAAAAAAAGAGTAAGCCAACAAATGGACCAATATATTATTTGAAACGCCGGTTCTAAAGAAAGCCGGATTTTTGATACAGTTTTCACTTTTTTCATTTTTCATCCTCTATCTCATAATAGTTATTTTGCATTTATCATAGCATATGTTTTTAAAAAAACAAATTTAGAAGCCGAAAGGAAAATAATACATGTTGAGAATGTACACTGACGCATCAACTAAATCAAATCCTGGGCCTAGCGGAGTTGGTATTATTATCATTGGAAACGAACTACATATCCAGTTATCCTTCCCCCTTGAAGATGAGTTAAGCAATCATCAAGCAGAATTTGAAGCTATTTCGTCTGGTTTGAATTATCTTATTGAAAATCAATTAACGAATCATACATTAGTCATCTACTCAGATAGTAAAATTGTTGTTTCTGCCATCGAGCGCAATTATGTGAAAAATAATCTGTTTAATATATATTTGTCTTTTATTAATGAACAATTAAAATCATTTCCGTCCTTTATTATTCAGTGGATTCCAGAATCGCAAAACAAAGAAGCTGATCACTTTGCTCGCCAAGCCTTAAACAAAAGATTAAAAATACTACTTAACAAACAAAAAAACGAAAAAGATTAATTTTCTAATCTTTTTCGTTTTTTTTATTGGATCTTTTTTAATTACGAGTTGTACGTGGTGGGCGTGTTCCCCAATATTGAAATAAATCTGTTCTAAGGGCCCCATTATATAATTTTCGTTTCTTGGTAGCGCGTTCACCATAAACAGATTCAAACGTTAAATCACTTGTTATAATATACTTGCTCCACGTTTTTAATGGCCGGTATACTTGACCCATTTGCTTATAGAGTGCTTGTATTTCTTCTTCTTCCCCTAATCGTTCACCATAAGGAGGATTAGCTAGAATAACACCATACTCTTTTTCAGTAGTGAAATCTTTTAATTGCATTTGTTTAAAGACGATACTGTCTCCGACACCTGCTTCAATCGCATTTTGTTTAGCTATTTCGATCATTTTAGCATCAATATCTGAGCCCATAATATCTAATTCAACATCGTGATCAATTGCAGCCTTGGCTTCAGCTCGAACGTTATCAATAATAGTTTTATCAAACCATTCCCAGTTCTCAAATGCAAAACCTCTGTTGATTCCTGGTGCAATATTACGACCAATTAAAGCAGCTTCAATTGGAATGGTACCAGACCCACAAACTGGATCATAAAACGGACGGTCTTTGCGCCAAGTTGTCAAAGAGACTAAAGCTGCAGCCATATTTTCTTTTAGTGGTGCTCCACCTTTTGCAATTCGGTAACCACGTTTAAATAAACTTGATCCCGTAGTATCTAGTGTTAATGTTACTTTATCTTTTAGTAAAGCTACCTCAAGTTGGTACAAAGCACCTGTTTCAGGCAATCGCGTTTTACGGTGATAAACCGCGCTTAAACGGTCTACAATTGCTTTTTTTACCAATGCTTGACAGTCAGATACACTATAAAGAGTTGATTTGATTGATTTTCCTGCAACTGGGAAATTAGCATCCATGGGAAGTAAATCCTCCCATGGTAAAGCTTTTGTTTTTTCAAATAATTCATCGAATTCAAAAGCATCAAATTCACCAACAATTATTTTAACTCGGTCTGCAGTTCTTAACCAGACATTCGTTTTGGCAATATCTTCTTCTGTCCCATTAAAAAATACTTTTCCATTTTCTACTTCACATTCATAACCCATACTTCGTAATTCTTTTCCAACTAATGCCTCGATACCGCTAGCGGCAGTTGCAACAAGTTTAAATTGTCTCATTTTATTAGCTCCAATTCTTTTTTGCTTGTTTTTTATTTGCTCTTCATTGATACATAATATAAATATAAAACCCTCCGAAAAGGAGGGTTTTATACCTGAATTTGTAAATTTCTGTAAGCCATGTTCTGTCTCAGATATCCTGTCAGGGTCATTTTATCCGGAGGTAATTATCTGTCTGCAATTACTGCCTCTTCCATCGGTTCAATTCCCTAGGAAAAGTGCCCCTACCAAAGTTTGGGTTGCTCGCTCGAGGGGTTTACCGCGTTCCACCAATGCCGTTTCCAACATTGCTTCGTCACTGTGGCACTTTCAAGAATACTCAGTCATAGTTTTTAAAGACCTTAGACTTTTTTTCTGCCGTCACTTTATCAAAAGATAAAGGCCTTAGCTTATTGTTTCGCTAAGCACGAACACTACAAGCGTCGCAGCTTGTGCGAGCATGGACTTTCCTCAATCTAGTCAAGCTAGACTGCAATTACCCGAAATTTACAAATGATTATTAAACTTATTATTTACTACTCTTCTTCATGTTCATCATGTTCATCTAGTTTTGAACCAAAAACATGTCTTTCTAAATTAGACAAACGTTTTAAAATATCGAAATTTGTTACTGTACTACTGGGCTGCGTTGAATAGGTTGGCTTAGTTAAAGTAGCTTGTTTTGTTAATTCATCTACTTTACTTAATAACCTTTCATTTTCAGCTTTTAGCTGTGTAAGTTCTTTATTATATAATTCATAATCACGAATCACATCGTCTAGGTATTCATCTACTTCCGTAGGGTTATATCCTCGCATACTAGTTTTAAACTCTTTTTGTAATATGTCTTTGGTTGTTAATACTTTATCTGCCATGACTACACCTCTTTTTATCTTTCATTGATAATACGGCATTAATCTCTTGTTGCTATTATAGCAAAGATAAGTAAAAATATAAACTAAATTTTAATTAATTTATATTTTCTTCTTTAAAATGCATTTTAATTGTTGATTAACACTTATTCATCTATAGTTGTATTTTGTAATTGATCAAAATCGATCAATCGACAATCATACTCTCCAACTTCTTGCTTTTTTAAAATAGCTTGGTAAAGCCATTTTGTTTTCCCTTCATTCTCTGGGTCATAAACCAATAAAGCCGCTTGAGTGTGTTCGAGCATGAATGCTTGATGGTTTTTAAGCTGAGATGGATCTTTATACGGCTGATGGGACACCGATTCTACAAAGTCTACTTTTTTCTTAGATTGCATTAATTTCATTTGATTTTTTTCATTCCAATTTGAACCAAATTCTAAAGAGGGAAAGATTATTCCTTGTTTGATCTCCGGATAGTCTATTTTTAATTCATCGACTACCTCAATCGTCCATTGTTCAATACCAAATTGTCCAGTAGTTAATATCCACTTAACCCCCTCTTCAATATAGGATCTGATTTCTTCTTTTAAACATTTTTTTATAATAACAACTTTAGGATCATCGTCTTTAAATACGCCCAATTCAAATGACCGATAGCCGCTAACTAATAAATTTGTTACCATGTATTCTCATTCTCCTTTTCTTTCGAGCGAAGTATTTGATATAATGAATCACAGGAGCGTGATAAGATTGGTTATAAGGTACCCTAATGGCGAGAGTTACTCTCATGATGCCGAAAAAAATGGTAAAAAGCAAACGAAAAAGAAAGAGGTATCCTTTAGTAAAAGAGGCATGACCCTAGAAGAGGAATTAAATGAAAGCAATGCTTATTACCTGGCCTTTAACAAGGCAGTTATTCACAAAAAGCCAACTCCTATACAGATTGTTAAGGTTGATTACCCAAAAAGAAGTGCTGCTGTTATAAAAGAAGCCTATTTTCGCCAAGCTTCAACTACTGACTACAACGGTGTTTACAACAGTTTTTATTTGGATTTCGAAGCGAAAGAAACAAAAAATAAAGAATCTTTTCCTTTAAAAAATTTCCATCAACATCAAATAACACATATGCAAGAATGTCTTAAGCAATCAGCTATTTGTTTTGTAATTCTACGTTTTTCATCTAGCAATAGACTCTTTCTTTTAGAAGCAAGTTATCTGATTGAATACTGGCACAAACAAGAAGAAAATGGTCGGAAATCTATCCCTCTAAAAAACCTTGAAAAAATAGGTTATGAGATGTATTATGGATTATCGCCACGAATTCCTTATTTATCAGTTGTCGATCAATTAATTGCTAAAAATAACTAGTTAGAGTTAGGATACAAAAAGAAAAGCAGGACTGCTTTCCTATCTTATATAATTTTAAGGAGTAGAAGTATATATGTCAGAAAAAAAAGAAACCATGTCACGCGTCTCTAAGAAAAAATCCGACCAAAAGAAACGTTCTAAATCTACAAAAAATAAAAAACAAGCTTCAAAGCCAATTTTTAAGAAAGTTATTTTAATGGCTATTGCACTTCTAGCAGCCATTTTTATAGGAGGCGCAGGATTGTTTGTCTATTATGCTAGCTCTGCACCTGAGCTGACTGAAGAAGACATTACTGGTTCTATTTCATCTGATATTTTAGATGATAAAGGAAACGTTATTTACACTCTTGGTGGACAAAAACGTGACGTTGTCACTGAAGATCAAGTGCCTCAAGTGTTAAAAGATGCTATTGTATCTATCGAAGATCAACGTTTTTATAAACACAACGGTATTGATCCAATTCGTATTGCTGGCGCCGCGTTAGCTAACGTAACAAATGGTTTTGCTTCTCAAGGAGGAAGTACCATTACACAGCAACTAATCAAATTATCTGTTTTTTCTACAGACGAAGCCGATCAAACGTTAAAGAGAAAAGCTCAAGAAGCATGGCTAGCTTTAAAATTGGAACGTCAATATTCTAAAGAACAAATTCTTACATTTTATATTAACAAGGTCTACATGTCTGATAATAATTATGGCATGAGTACCGCCAGTGATTATTATTATGGTAAAGAATTAATTAACTTAACTTTACCAGAAGCAGCTATGTTAGCTGGATTGCCACAATCTCCTAATACCTACAATCCTAAAACTTATCCCGATAAAGCTAAGGAGCGTCGAGATTTAGTATTAGATATGATGGTAGAAAACAACAAATTGTCCGCTGAAGATGCAAAAAAAACTAAATCAATTTCAGTAGAAGAAAACCTTGTTAACCGTACAGAAGAACAGTCAAACGAATTAGTTTTTGATTCTTACTTAAAAGAAGTTATTTTAGAAGTTGAAGAAAAAACTAATTTGGACCCTCATACAGCTGGTTTAACCATTCAAACTAATTTAAATATGGATGCACAAAAAAGATTGTTTGATATTCTAAACTCTGATGAGTACGTCAATTTTCCAGATCAAAATCTACAAGCTGCTGTGTCCATGGTGGATGCTAAAACTGGGCAATTAAAGGCAATGGGTGGTGGAAGAAATCAAGAAGTACAATTAGGAACTAACCGTGCTGCTGAAATGAATAGAAGTGTTGGTTCAGCTATAAAACCTCTTTCTACTTATGGACCAGCTATAGAATATTTAAATTACTCTACCTATCAGCAGATAGTAGATGAACCTTACGAATACAATACTGGTGGTTCTCTTTATAATTATGACAGAAAATATCTAGGGCCAATCAGTATGCGAAAAGCAATAATCGATTCTCGAAATGTTCCAGCTGCTAAAACTCTTCAAGAAGTTGGCTATGCCGATGCAACATCCTTCTTGAAAAATGTTGGCATTGACCCTTCTAAATGGAACAATGAAGTAGGTTTAGTTGAATCAAATGCTATTGGTGGAGAAATTACGCCAATTGAGCTTTCGGCTGCTTTTGCTGCTTTTTCAAACGGTGGAATGTACACTGAACCTTATACTGTTTCAACAGTTACACTGCAAAATGGTGAAGAAATTGATTTAACTCCTGAATCTAAACAATCCATGAAAGATTCAACAGCGTATATGATAACGGATATTTTAAAAGACACTGTTAACTCAGGTTCAAACCAAAATTTGGTTCCAATTGAAGGAGTACCTCAAGCTGGTAAAACTGGAACAACAAACTATACAGATGAAGAAAAAGTAAAATACAATATTCCAAATGATGGCGCGCCAGACTCATGGTTTAATGGCTATTCCAGTAACTATTCTATCGCTGTCTGGGTAGGATACGACAAAAAGTTTGAAGATGGAAATTTCTTGAGTACTAGTTCTCAACAATTGCCACGAAAAATTTATCGTTCGTTGATGTCTTACGTTTCTCAATCTGTCGAGAACACCGATTGGAAAAAACCTTCTTCAGTTGTAGAAGTTGCCATAGAAGCTGGGTCAAATCCAGCAAAACTTCCAGGTCCAAACACTCCTACTGATAAAATTGTTAAAGAATTGTTTGTCAAAGGAACGCAACCGACTAGTGTCTCTTCTACTTTTGGAGAAAAATTAAAAGCTCCGAGCGGCCTGACAGCAAAATACGATAAAGAAAAAGAAGAAATAGCTATCAAATGGGACAAATATGACCCTAGCAATAAAACGGATTCTGTTAGTTATATCTTAACCGTTGCAGGTCAAACATTCGAAACCTCAGATTTATCTTATATCGTTCAAAATCCTTCTGAAGGAAAAACGGATATTACTCTATCGGTTAAAATTAAAGATAAAATTGGCCCAAAAGCAACGACCTCTCTCACTATTCCTCCAAAAAAGGAAGAAAAGGATAGCAGTTCAGCAGATGGTTCATCTCAAAGTTCAGAAGAAAGCTCTGTAGAAAGTTCTGTAGAAAGCACCTTAGAAAGTTCCTTAGAAAGTTCCGAACCAGAAAACAGTTCTGAAAGTAGTTCTGAAAGTAAAGATGAATCTGCAAGTCAAAACAGCATAAAAAGTAGCAGTTCAAGTGAATCTTTAAAAAATCCAGTTTCGAAACCAACAACTAAAAAAGATTCTGTAAGTAAAGAAGAGTAAGAAACTCTGTTAAAACCAAAAAAACAGACTAAACCATCATCTTGAAAAAGATTGGTTTAGTCTGTTTTATTTTTAATTTGAATTTTTATTTTTGGCCTAATAACTGAAGACAAACAGTATGATCATGACTTCTAGCTGTACATTGATAACGTCCAAAAAATATAAGCCGATGATGCGCGATGCTCCACATTTCTGGGGGTAGTTTTTTCATAAGTGTCTCCTCTACTTCACGAACGGTTGCATCCGGAGAACAAATACCTAAACGCTTAGCTACCCTTTCAACATGTGTATCTACGGCTATAGCAGGGATCTTGAAAGCAACACTTAAAACGACATTCGCAGACTTTCTGCCAATACCCAATAGAGATTCCAATTCTTTTCTTGTTTGGGGTACTTCGCTATTAAAGTCAGCGACTAATTTTTGAGAGCAAGCTTTAATATATTTTGATTTGTTTCGATATAAGTTAATCGTTTTAATCATTTCCATTATATCTTCAATTGGTGCTTTCGAAAAAGCTTCAGGGGTTGGGTATTTTTCAAACAAATTAGGAGTTATCTTATTCACTGATACATCAGTTGCTTGTGCACTCAACAATACAGAAATTAATAGTTCAAAGGTATTACGGTGAACCAATTCGCATTCTGCATCTGGAAAAAGTTCCCCCATCGCTTCAATGAGTTCAATTGTTTTCTTTTTGCTCAACAAGTTAAAGCCCCCCTTTTTTTCAGTTTGAATCATTTAACCAGTTGTGAAGCGGTACTTTTGCTCCTGATTTTTTATCTGTTGGACGTTTGGTCTCTGGTCCATTCTTTTGTCGACGACTTTGAGCCTCTTTTTCTACTTGAGCTTTAGAACGAATATTTTTACGTTCCCAGTTTAATAATATTCGATCAACGTATTTCAAATTGTATACTTGACTTAAAACAGCTTCTCTTAAAGCCATTTCAATCAATTCAATAGAGTATTTATCATCATCTAACCACATCCCAATGGTTTGAATTTCAATTGGAGATAGCGCTCGACCAAATTCAGATTCAAAATGTTGATACAGGTCTTTTTCAACTATCTGCTGTTCTTGATGTTGGGCAGTTATTTTAGTTTGAACCAATAACAAAGCTAATTTATCCCAAAGTAAAGAAAGACTGTATCGGTCATTTGTTTTTCCTTCGGAGTTTTTTTCAGTTTCAATGGTTAGTACATTTTTTTGGATTAAATCGTGAATACCCTGAAAAGCATCTGCAGATGAAATACCCATTCGCTTTGCAATTTCTTCAGTATCAGGGAAAAATATTCCGCTATCCAAATAAGATTTTAACTGTAATAGTAAAACTAACTGTTCATTTGTTAAGCCGATGTCTCTATATTTTCTTAAAAGAATATTTGAAATTGTCGTATTTCCAGCAGCCAACCATTCTTTTAAAAGTTGATTATCCATTTCATTTTTCTCTCCTAACTCTATTTCATTCCTGCATTCAAATAATAAAGGATTGTTTATCGAAACTCGCCTACTTACTACTTGATAAAAAACAGTAACTTAAGAAAACTTAAGTTACTGTTTTTTATGATCTTCTATCTATGGATAAATACGGTTCAATAAACGCGGGAACGGGATAGATTCGCGAATGTGTTCTGTACCACAAATCCATGTTACAGCTCTTTCTAATCCTAATCCAAAACCAGAATGTGGAACTGAGCCATACTTACGTAAATCTAAATACCAAGCATAGTCTTCTTCAGTTAAACCAAATTCTTTAATGCGAGCTGTTAATGCTTCAAAATCAACTTCACGCTCACTACCTCCAATAATTTCTCCGTATCCTTCAGGAGCAATCAAATCGGCACATAGCACAACATCATCGCGATCTGGATGTGGTTTCATATAAAAGGCTTTAATGGCTTTAGGGTAGTTTAAAATAAAGACTGGTTTATCAAATTGCTCAGCGATAAATGTTTCATGAGGAGAACCAAAATCATCTCCCCACTTGATTTCATCGAAACCATTATCATTTAATAATGTGATTGCATCATCGTAAGAAATTCTTGGGAACGGTAATTTTGTATAGTTTTCCAACACTTCTTTATCTCGCCCTAATACCGATAACGCATGATCACAGTTATCTAGAACACTTTGAACAATGTAGGCAATATATTGCTCTTGAACCTCTAAGCTTTGCTCATGATCCATAAATGCCATTTCAGGCTCCATCATCCAAAATTCAATTAAATGACGTCGAGTTTTAGATTTTTCTGCACGGAATGTTGGCCCGAATGAAAAAACTTTTCCAAATGCCATCGCTGCGGCTTCCATATATAATTGACCACTTTGTGATAAATAAGCTTCTTCATCAAAGTATTCAGTATGGAATAGTTCTGTTGAATCTTCAGCTGCGTTAGCTGTTAAAATGGGCGGATCAATTTTTATAAATCCTTCTTTATTGAAAAATTTATAAGTTGCTAGAATGATTTCATTACGTATTTGCATGATGGCATGTTGTCTTGTTGAACGCAACCATAAATGGCGGTTATCCATCAAAAATTCTGTTCCATGCTCTTTTGGTGTAATGGGATAATCATGGCTTTCACCAATAACCTCAATATTTTTTACAACAATCTCATAGCCAAACTTTGAACGACTATCTTCTTGTATATCCCCAGTAATCAAAATAGACGTTTCTTGACTTAAACCTTTGGCTAATTGAAATACATCTTCTCCAACTTCACTTTTCACTACAATTCCTTGAAAAAAAGCTGAACCATCACGCAATTGTAAAAAAGCAATCTTTCCGCTAGAACGCTTATTTGCTACCCAAGCGCCTATGGTAACTTCTTTTCCTACATTATCTTTAGATTCTATAATCGAAATTTTTTTCACAGTCCTAAACCCCTTTAACTTCATATAAATTACTTTCATTCTTCAAAATGATGTTCATACTTCTTAAGTATAACTAACTTTACGCAAGTTAGCATTAAAAATTAATAAAATTTCTTATTTCCTTTGGTTTACTCAATGAATTTAAATATTTTTAATGTCTTTAACCCATTTACCATCTTTAGCTGTTACAATATAATACCCTAATTTTCCATTTTTTTGCTCGTAAGTTACTTCCCAAACGGGTATGCCGTTTTCTAAACCGATTCTAGTTTCTAACATTTTTTTAGGTTTCATTTCTGTGTAAGCTATTTTTTTTGCTTCGTTTTCACTAATGAATTCCCCTGGATTTAAAACAATAACCTTCCCGCCTTTTTGCTCAACAATCACCATCATGCTTTCTTCTTTTTTATTTACTCCAGAGACACTAAAATAAGTTTGTTTATTGTTATACCAGTAAAACTTATTTACAGTCATTAAATTAGAACTTTCTTGAGCAATTTTAGTTGTCTCTTCTCTGGCCTGCATCAAGGGCTGCCTACTTTTCGTATAAATGAAAACAGAAAAAATGATGACTATTCCCATTGTGATTGTTAAGAGACTGATGATACCTTTTTTCATTTTATCCCCACTTTAGTTAGTCGTGTATTTTAAAATCAGTTCAACGCTCATTTAAAAAAAGAGTCAGTTTTCTTTTTAACTCTTCTTTTGAAACGACCTCTTTTACTAAGTGAACTGGTAAAGACTTCATTATTTTTTGGCCATAAGCCATTTTAACTAAACGGTCATCTAAAACAATCATGACACCTTTATCCGTTTCAGAACGTATCAAGCGTCCTAAGCCTTGTTTCATCCGAAGAGTGGCTTTAGGAAGAGCATCTACTACAAAAGGATTTAAGCCTTGTTCTTCTAACCAATTATATTTCGCTTTAACTAAAGGACGTTCAGGAGATTCAAATGGTAAGCGAGTCACTACAATTATTTTTAATGACTTTCCTGGTAAATCGACACCTTCCCAGAAACTGTCTGCTCCTAATAAGATTCCACCAGTTGAATTGAAAAATCGTTTTAACATCCGATCTCGACTTCCTGAGATTCCTTGTGCCAATAACTCTCGACCTGAAAAGGAAGACTGTTGTTGGAGCAAATCATAAACATCTTGTAACGTTTCATTCGCTGTAAATAAAACCATCATGTTTTCATTTGTTATCTTAACTACTGACTCTAAATATCCCACTATCATTTCAGCATAATCTGCTTTTGATAATTGTTTAATTGGTTTTAAATCTTCCGGAATCCAAAGTCGAGCTTGTTTTTCATAGTTATAAGGACTGGATATAGACAATCTCCGTAAATTAAATTCGCCCAATTGATTTTCAAAATAGGTGAAATCTGAGTTGATAGACAATGTTGCTCCAATATACAAAATAGATTTATTTTTTTCTACTAAATATTTTTTTATGAATAAACTGCTATCAATGATAGATTGTTTAATTACAAAACTATTTTTTGGATTTTTTTGTTTGAATGAAAACCAAGTTAGTTCATTTTGTTTATTTTTTTGGAAAATACGAATAAAAATATTTTTTTGTTTTTCAACAATCGTTATCACTTCAAAAAAATCATCTAATAAATACCTCTCTAAGTAAGTATATTGTTCTCTTTGAGAGGACGTTTGACGGATAATTTCCTGTCCAAAAAACACTAAATCATTTAATACGGTACTAATTTTTTTAGTTAGTTTTTTTAAGTCTACCGTCCATTTTTCTGTTTTAAAAAATTGTAAATCTACTTGATTAGTAGTGGTATTTGAATCCATCAGTTCTTGTTGAGCGTATAGGAGCACGGCTTCAAAAAAATCAGATAGATCTTCTTCTAAAGTTAAAACACTCATTTCCATCAACTTAAGTTGTGATGGGTTTATTATTGTAGTGCTCTGGCTCAAATGATTCAATTGACTTACAAAACTTTTCTCATCTGTTAGCTTCCCAATTTTTTTAATCATTTTTTGATTATGGTAATAAGAAAAACTGTCACTCGAAGCCTCTGTTGCTACATCTGGCAGGTGATGAGCCTCGTCAATGATAACCCGTTCTGATGCCGGCAAAACTGGCTCATCACGTTTTAAATCATGGAAAAGAAAAGCATGATTTGTAATAATAATACTGGCATGTTTTATCTTTTCTTGTGCATGATGATAAAAATCTTGCTCAAAGAAGGGATCTTTTAAACGGTTATCGGTCCATCCTCTATGACGAACCTTCTCCCAAAATGGTTGCAAATAATTGGTCAAATTTAATTCGTCTATATCCCCTGTAACTGTCTCAGTTAACCAAGTTAATGTCCGCATTTTTAAAATAGTATCTGTTAAATTTTCAAACGGTTCTTTTAAGACTTCTCGAAACTTAGATAAATGTAGGTAGTGTTGCTTGCTTTTTACAATAACCGCCTGAACTGTAAATGGAACAATTGAATTTAACTGTACCATATCTTTTTCAAATAATTGTTTTTGTAAGAGTGTTGTATGGGTACTGATAATGACTGGGTTCTCTGGTGTTGCAAGATAAGATAAGGGCAATAAATAGCCTAATGTTTTCCCAATTCCAGTAGCAGCTTCAATCACAAAATGTTCTAAGTTATTTTCAAAAAAGTACTCATATATTTCATCCATCAATTCGTTTTGCAATAATCGAACAGTTAACTGATTATGAAATAAATTTTCCTTATCTGCAGTATCAACAGGGTAAGATGCTTGGATACGATGAGAGTTTTGTTCCATTAATACCTGTTTTTTACATAATGCCAATCCTTCTTTAACGAATAATGTTTTGGGCAGTAACAGACGCTCATCATACATTTCATTTAGCGCATCCATAAAGAATAAATTTGTATTCATTGTACAATGTTCAGCTAATTCAACTAATTGCTCAACAGTCACCAAGGGTAGTTTTTTTAACTTTCTTTTCAATAGTAAAAATAATTCTGCTGTTACATAAGCATCACTATCAGCTTGATGGGGGTTTTGATGTGTGAAGTCAAATGCTGTTGCTAAATCATTTAAACGAAAACTCGGTTCTGTCGGCAAAATAATCTGTGCTAATTCAACCGTATCTATTCCTTTATTTCTCAATGAAGGCAAGCCACATCTTTTTAACTCTTGAGTTAAAAAAACATAATCAAATTGGATATTATGCGCAACAAAAATACACCCATCTAGTAAGTTGAAAATCGTTGGAGCAACATCTTCAAAATAAGGAGCATTTGCAACTGTTTGATTTGTAATGCCGGTCAATAGTTCAATTTTTTTGGGTATATTCGCTAATGGATTAATATCAACAGCAAACTGCTGTACAATTTTATCCTCTTCTATCAATACACAGCCAAATTGAATGATACGATCTCCATTTGCTACGTTGCCGCCAGTTGTTTCAATATCCACAACTGCATATGTAACTTTTTCTTTCACTTTAGTCACCTAATTCTTATTTCTTAATAATTATTCTCTTTGACTATCATACTATGAACCAATAAAAAACACAAAAAAACTACGACATTTTACGGCCGTAGTAGTTATTTTTTTTATTTATTTGAGTAAATCTCTTCAGCTGTTTTATTCGGATCAATAACAATAAATAAATGGCCATCTTCAGAAATAAATCCAGTTTGATAGTCATTATCATTTCCATCAACATCTCCTGCTTGATATGGGAAGTAGACTCTATCTTTCTCATTTATTTCTTCTGCAGTTTTATCTCCAGGTACCGCATAAAGAATATCCATCTTTTCAATATCTGGTTGTTTTGTTATTCTTTCAAACATCCCTAATTCTAAACCACCTAGGTTAATATCAGCGGATTTGACTTGCTCTGCATTTGGAAGGATTTCAATTTTTAAAGATTCGCAAGGGTAGATTTCTTCTAACTCGCCGCCTCCAATGCGTCCAAAACTTTTACTAATTTGTTTAATCCATAAATCTCCAATGTATTCTTTTTTAATTGTCCATGTTTCACCATTTCTTAAGTAGAACTTTAACGCAGTTACTTCTTTTTTCATATTATCTCTCCTTCGCTTGTAGTAATACTCATTGAACAATTTCATTTTATCATAAATTAAATAAAAAGAAAGTGTTTCGATTATTTTATTGTGATTAAATGTACAATCTTTTAAATTATTTAATAGTTAGTGTTATACCTGAATCACTAATAGAATTTTACAAAAGAAAAATTCTATTAGATAATGAGATGAAAATCAGATTTTTTTCTTTATGATCTAAAAATTAATTGAATGCTGGATTGAATTCCTTCCTGGCGAAAGAAAGGAAAGGAACAGAAAGGAAATAATAGGTTATCAATAGATGTACCTATTCCAATTGATTATGGTATTCCGATGGTTGTTGAACAAATTCAAGATCATTTTGAGTCAGAATTTTTATATTTAAGTTACTCAATAAGATAGCCTTGAGAATACTACTCTTGCTTTAAAAAATGATATAATGAGTACCTATTGTACTTCACTTTCTTATTTTCAGGTCTTCTTTTCATACCTTGAGAGAAGATAAATCAGGTGGTTGTATGCTAAAATAAAGAAAAATAGTATTCAAAAGAGGTGGAATCATGCAAAAAGAAAATAATAATAAAAAAACAAAAATATATGAAGATATGCATTTCATTAATTTCTGGGGCGGCAAAAAATTAGTTTTCACTTTGGTTGTGTTAATTTTAGTGGCTCTCCTTATCATGATTTTCAATCAAGTATCCTTTATTTTCCAACCATTACAAGTTGCCTTTACTACTATTATCGGTCCTTTAATTCTTGCGGTAGTCTTTTATCACTTACTGGATCCTTTAATTTCCTGGATGGAGGAACGTGGTCTCAAAAGGAAATTTGGCACTGCTATTGTCTTTGTTATTTTCTTAATTCTAGTCGGATACGGATTGGTTCTTTTGATTCCTATTTTATCCGAACAAATCAGTGAATTTGTTTTAGAATTCCCTAATTATGTCGATACGTTAAAACAGCGTTTGGAAGGGGTTGTTTCCGGAAGTGTGTTTGAAAGTTATTATAAAGATGCTATGAATAGTTTGGATAGCACAGTCGGAAATATCCCTACGAAAGTAATGGACTGGATTGGGAGTTCTTCCCAAAAAATCGTTGGCGTCTTTTCCACTATCTCAACTGTCGTATCGGTTATTATTACTTTCCCAGTTGTTCTCTTCTTTATGCTAGCAGACAAAGGAAAATTCAAACCTTTTATGATGAAGATAATTCCTCCTATTTTTCGTGATGATGTTCAAACGGTCTCGACTCGTGTTTCTAATATAGTCAGATCGTATATTCAAGGAGAAATTTTAGTTGCTCTCAGCTTAGGAATTTTATTATTCTTTGGGTATCTGATTATCGGATTGGATTATGCTTTTGTGTTGGCTATTATCGCTGCCGTTACAGCTATCATCCCTTTTATTGGTGCAACGATTGGCATTATTCCCGCTTTGATTGTCGCTGCTTTCACTTCACCATGGATGTTATTCAAAATGGCTCTTGTATGGGGAGGTGGTCAGTTTATTCAAGGAAATATTATTGAACCGACTATTATGGGTAAAAACCTAAAGATGTATCCACTAACCATCATTATTGTTTTATTAGTGATGGGAAATCTTTTAGGGATTATCGGATTAATTTTAGGCGTACCTTTATTTGCAATTATTAAAGTATTCCTAGAGTATATCCTGGAACAATTTAAAAAGCGTTACAACCGTTACTTTTCTGAAGTAGCAGGTTCCTATGACATTGATAAGGATTTAGCCGGCGATACCAACCTCGCTGATGAAAAGGGAACTGTTAAGAGCGAGTCCTCGGATGAAGCTGAAGAGGAAGACAAAGGAAAATAGTCTGAGTAGATAATAGTAGCATTCCCAGAAATAATAGGCTATTTCTCTATTTCCATAATACAGCGTTGATTTTATTGAACAATCCTAACTATAGTCATAACTTATCAGCTATGACTATGGTTTTCTATTAGATATGGTTAGTTAATTTTTTTACATATTATTTTATTAGGGCATTAACCGATTATACTTCTCTTTTATCTGAATCATTCATAGAATTTCACACCAGAATAGTTTTACCAACTAATTAGACGAAAATTAAATTCTTCTTCTTTTTCTTCTTTATTTACGTTTATTTAAATTCTGATTTGTCAAATTAAGCTATACAAAATATCTTCATCCATGTAACTCATAAAAACTTCCAGCGGTGTTTGGTAATTTAATGACTTTCTTGGAATTATATTCCGTTTGTGTGCAACAGACGATACGAAAGCCTGATCAACTTCGTTGAAATCCATTTCTTTTGGCAATCCATCTTTTCGAAGAAGCCCATTAGAATTCTCGTTTAAAGCTCGTTGTGAAGGCGTTCCAGGGTCAGCGAAGTAGATAGCGACATCATGCTGGTTGCACAAAGATTTCCAGTTGGAGAACTCCTTACCGCAATCAAAAGTAATTGATTTGAATAATTTTTTTGGTATGGATTGGAACCATTGATTCATAGCACTCTCAATGTCGCAGGCTTTACGCCCTTTGGGCTTTAAGGTAATGATAGCTTTCGATAAAATCTCTACTAGAGTAATGACCGCACTTTTGTGGCGGACACCTACAATGGTATCTCCTTCGATATGACCAAATTCTTCTTTAAATGTTGGATAATCTATTATTCTTTCAGAGATATTTCGTTTATAAGCTTGTCTACCTCTACGTTCTTGATGTCCGTTAGGCTTTCTTTTCCCTTTCATTGGAAGGGTAGCTTCATCGAATGTTTTTTCTTTAAATTGTCTATAAAGTGTTCGTACGGAACAGTCTATTGTCATTTCTTTACGGCCAATAATGACATCAGGCGTCCAGCCTTCAGCTACTTTTTCCTTGATATAAAGATGTTGTTCTTCTGGTAAAACAACTTTTTCGCGTCCACACTGCTTCTTGTTTTTCTTATACCGTAGGTAATACTCGAAAGCTGTATGTCCTGCTCTGAAGAACCTGATAACATTATTAATCGGTGTTCGAGTACGATTCAAGTAAGCAGCTATTTTAGCAACTGGAATACCTTGATGGTAATAAGCTTCTATCATCACTAGTTCATCCATGGTAATATGGGTATAGGTCATTTGTGATCACTCCTTGTTTTCTATGGTTGGAAATACAATTAGAGTGTATCACGAATGGCTTTTTTATTTGTATAGCTTAATCTTACAATCCACGAATTCTAAAAACTTTCCCCTATTAAAGAATTTTTCAATCTAATTGCAATGACTAATGAAATAAAAAGAGTCTCTACTTAGAGTTGATTGGTTTCAACTCTAAGTAGAGGCTCTTAATAATTTTTTACTTAATTTTCAGATTATTGCAATCACAAAATTAACAGGTTATTTTTTATGCTTCTTATATGTTTACTTTGTCCGTTGTTGATAACCAACTTAAAATAGCTTCTTTTTCATTATTTATTTCGCCTAGTACAATTGCTACTTCTATTTTATCTAAAGCTTCACCTAGCCACTTACCCGGCTTTGCATCAAAATAAGCTAATAAATCAAAACCGGTAACCGCTATTTCTTTTTTATCTTTTATTGGCAACTGGTTGTTTAGCTTTTGAAGTCTGCTTAAATCCGCAGTTTTGTTTAAAAACGTTAACAGTTCTTCTACTTCTCGGATAATTTCATAACCAGATTGGTACAATAAAAGATCATCTAATGGCTGTTTTGTTCTTATAGTCAAGGCCTTTAAAGCTATCTTAACCTGCTGTATCATTCTCTTCGAACATTTCCACGATCTCAAGAACAGATTAACTTCATCTTCCTTTTTCCCCAAAGCAAATAATAGTAACGTCCAAGCAGATAATGAAGACATTAATTTGTGATTTTGGCTGTTTCTTAAAGTAGAGAAACAAACTAATTCTTTTTGGTAACCTGCTAATCCAGGGCAATAAAGATATAATTCTGATTCAACAAATAAATTCAACCCTTTTTGACGTCCTTCGCCAAGTAATAGTTTTATAAATTCTACTTGAATTCTTTCAACCGCTATCTTCTCTAGTAAAGCATGATGAATATGAATAGCCTTTTTTGTTTCAGAATCCATTATAAAATTTAATTGACTAACAAAACGCACACCTCTCATCATACGAAGCGCATCTTCGAAAAAACGTTCTTCAGGAGAACCAACGGCTTTTATTAATCCATTTTTTAAATCGTTGACCCCATCAAAAAAATCAATGACTTCACCATCTTGAGTCATCGCAAGCGCATTGACCGTAAAATCGCGACGCTTTAAATCTTCATTTAGTGAGCGAACAAAAACAACTTGATCAGGTCTTCTAAAATCTTGATAAGTAGATTCTGTTCGAAAGGTTGTTACTTCATAGGTCTCATCATTTTTCAAAACCATCACTGTTCCGTGTTCAATTCCCACATCGATGGTTTTAGGGAAAATAGCTTTAACTTCTGCCGGGAACGCGCTAGTAGCTATATCAACATCATTGATTTCTTTATTTAATAAAGCATCACGAACACAGCCACCCACAAAATAGGCCTCATAACCGGCTTTTTTTATGTCTTCAATAATAGGTAACGCCTTACTAAACAAAGGACTTTCATTTATCATAAAATATTTTCCAATCCATAAACAACTTTTTTCAACTCCATCACTTTATTGCAGCCTAAAGCTACTCCTGTCATAAAGGAAGAACGATCGTATGAATCATGTCGTATGGTAAGTCCCTCGCCCACACTACCAAATTGTACTTGTTGGTGTGCTACTAATCCAGGAAGACGGACACTATGAATTTTCATGCCTTTATAATCAGCTCCACGAGCCCCCACTAAACTTTCTTTTTCATCCGGGTGTCCTTGACTGTGTTCGCCTCTTTCTTTAAAAATCATTTCAGCTGTTTTAATGGCTGTTCCGCTTGGTGCATCTAATTTATTATCATGGTGCAGTTCAATTATTTCTATATCCGGGAAATATTGTGCCGCCTTAGCTGAAAATTGCATCATCAATACCGCTCCAACAGCAAAATTAGGAGCAATCAATCCGCCAGTTTTGTTAGAAATCGATAATTCTGTTAATTCTTTAACGTCACTCTCAGAAAAACCAGTCGTTCCTACTACCGGCCGAATGCCATTTTCCAATGCAAATCGGGTATTTTCATACGCTACATCAGGAATCGTGAAGTCAATCCAAACATCTGCATCAACTGTTTTGACCATCGATTCTTTGTCATTAAAAATCGGCACATCAGCAAAAGAGAACGCTGGAATTTCATTTAGCTTTTTTTGTTCTACTATCGGATCCAAGACACCTACTAAAGTAAAATTTTCATTTTCTAAAACCATTTTTGTTGCCGTTGAGCCCATCTTCCCTTTAAATCCTGCCACTACTATTTTAATCATTTTTTTCATCCTTTCATCAGACTATTTAAATTAACAATTTTCTTGGTTTTTCTACTTTTATCAATTTACTTTTTGTTATTTTGTTATTTTAAAGTAAAAATACCCTCACTAATTCTAATTTGATTCTTTTTAATAGTACCAAAAAAGGGATAAGATGCAAGAGTTGAAGTTTATTTTAATACGCTCTGAATATCAAAAAAAACCAACCATTTTAATGATTTGGTTTTTTTTCATGCGTGGCTATATTTTTTTTGATTTCTTTCAGATTATTAGACAACCGAATGAAACTTTCTCGATCATCATTTTCTAAAGCAGTATCTATTCGATCCATCATCAGTTGGATTTTCTTATTTAGTGATAGTGTGGCCAAAGCTTTTTCCACTTCTTTATTTAGTTCTGTATCAATGTAGTCATTCCACTTATGGAATGGGTTATCTTCTAAAACACCGAGATATTGGTGTGCTTTCCAAGATTCTTCAAAAATTAATTCCAGGTAAATATTTTCATGCCAGTTTAATCTGACTTCATGAAACGCTTGTTCAGGATCTTCGAATAAGACACCCTCTTTATAAAATAAAAACGGCTTGCTATCTGTTTCGATAGTCGACATCATCATTCCTCTAGGTGTGGTTTCAACATGCTCAACAAAGTGAACTTTACCTAAAACAATATCATGATTTAACAAATAGTTTAATATCCACATCGATTCTCTTCTTTTCAGTTGATGTCGATCTAGAAACCATCCAAGAAATTCTTTTTTTGCTTCTAAAGATACTTTGATGTTCATTTTAAGACCTCCTTATTCGAATTTCACTATCATTATAACCTAATACACTAATAGTTTGTATTAATAGCTTCCGAAAGCTCCAACATTTCTCCATCAGATGGTTCTAATAACAAATATTCAGATAATACTGTTTTGATAATGAGTCTTTCCCCAGATTCTCTTAAGAAGTAAATATAGTCTTTCAAAAATTCTTTATTTTGGTTTAATAAAGAATAGGCTTGTTGAAAAGACTTATCTGCCTTTTCATAATTTTCTAATTTGTCATACGCTAAAGCAGCGTTCCAATAAAATTGAGGATCAACTTGCTCATGAGACAATGCTTCTTCGATAATCTTAATGGCATCTTCGAAGCGTTCTTGTTTCAATAATAAATTGATATAAGCTAATTGCAGCCCTTCGTTTTCAGGTGCTAATACCTGAGCTGCAAGATAATATTCTTCAGCTATTTCTTCATGTTCTGACTTAAGAGCAATTTCTGCACCTACAGAAAATAGTTCATAATTGTATTGGTCCATTTGCAGTCCTTCTCGTATAATTTCAGCTGCTTTTTCAAGGTGATTTTCTTCTTCTAGACCTCTTGCCAAATTGGGGTAAACAGAAGTATAACTTGGATCCAAGTCTTTTAATTTAAAAAACAACTCGTTTGCACGTTTAAACTCTTTTTGTTGAAAGTACGTTATCCCTAATTCAAATAAAGCATCTACTGTTTCATTTTCTTCCACACTCTGTTCAAAGTATAAACTTGCTTGTTCTAAGTCGCCTAGCGCACTATATGAAGCGCCACAACGAGAGGCTAAGTTTATACCGGAGAATTCATTATTGCCTTGAGTCATCAATTCTTCATAACCACGAATCGCTTGAGCGTATTTACCCATTGAAAAATAAAGTTCTGCTAAAGCAAAGTAAATAACGGGTTCGTCAGGTAGTAATTTTTTTGCTTTTAATAGTTTTTGTTCGCTTGCTTCAAATAGTCCTTGTACTTGATATAAATCAGCATGAACAAGTAACGCTTGTGGATAAGACTCACTCATTTCTGATACTTGTAGAAGCCATTCCATTGCCTCGTCTATATTATTGGATTCAATTTCGATTTCAGCTAAGCCAATTTTTAGTTCGTCATCTTCAGTATGCGTTTCTAACAATTGTTTATAAATTCTTTTTGTTTCTTCTAAAAAACCTAAATGATATAAATTATCGGCTAAATCATATAACTGTTCATCAGAATCAACCTGCAGAGCTTGTTTGAAAAATGTATTTGCCTCCTCAAGTTGATTGCTCTCAAGAGCTTCAATCATTTTATCTCCATTATGCATTTAACCCACCTCTTTCATATACAATTGCTAATTTTATGTACGTTAATTTTAACATATTTCAAGATTCATTTGGGGACAAATGTTTTAGGTTGCAGAAGTAAAAAAGACTCCATTAGAACAAAATTAAACGACTCTTGTATACACATCTTTTTCTACTAAACAATCTATTGTTTAATTAAAGGTACTCATCTCTCTATGGACATTTGCAAAAGCTTATACAATAAAATTAAAAAAAATAGAGTGTTTTTGTCGAAATCCAAAGGCACATATACCTAGATTAATTGATATTTCTATAGAGATATCTGTTATAACTATTTTCAATATGCTATCATTTGCACATCGTATCTTACATAAAGTTTCACCGTCAGTATTCTTTCATTTAGCTTCTCCTTCATTTATTTTAAAAATTAGACCATAAAGTTATTATTTCATGGTAAAGTTACTGATACAGGAAGTTAGGCTGAACATTTTCCGAATTGAACGAAACAATATATTTGATTTATCAAAGTTACTTCTAGTAATAATATCTTTTAGGTGGTGAAAATTAATGAACTTTAAAGAATTTGTAGCATACATGGAACAGAATTTAAGCGCTAAAGATGCGTTCTACCAAAAAGCTTTGGACGACCAAGTGGCTCGAAATGTCAGAAGAGCACCTGCTAAAAAATGGAATGAAGCAAAAATGGATCGAGCCGTTGATAAATTATGGTTAGAATTAATGAAAAATGTCTACGATAAATTTAAATGGGTGGTTAAAGAAAATTCATCTGATCCTCGAAAATCTTGGATTGAGTATATAGAAAAAACCGAATCATTAGAAAGTCTAGATGAGATGCTAGTTGAATTAGAATTTGAGTAAAGAGAAAAAATTTTTTTAAAATAAACCTTCCTTTTCTGTCTCTCGAATGATAACTCCTGAGATAATGATTCGATTATTTCGTCATTTAAGCTTGTAAGATGTCATTTTAGCCTTTCCGACAAAAATTTAACCCCTATAGCCCTTAGATGTTCGTAGGTCTCTTTATTATCCCTACTAGGTGTATCTGTAAAAGCACTTATCAATTGCTTTGAACAAATACCATGCTAAATTGACGAATAGTGTCTCTCTCTCGCTACAATCTTTAAACATTTTACCCTATTCAAAAAACTTTAAGCTAGCGGATGGTAAATTCCTGCTAGTTTTTTGATAGTTATAAAGAAAAAAATTAAAAAAAGTAAAGACCCTTGATTTCTCAAGGGTCTTTAAGTACTACTTATTTTACTGCGTCTTTAAGTGCTTTACCTGGTTTGAATGCTGGAACTTTGCTTGCAGCAATTTGGATTTCTTCCCCTGTTTGAGGGTTACGTCCTTTGCGTGCAGCACGATCGCGAACTTCGAAGTTACCAAAACCAATGATTTGAACTTTTTCACCTTTGCTCAAAGTTGTTTGGATTGTTTCAAAGACAGCATCTACTGCTGCAGTTGCATCTTTTTTAGTCAAACCTGTAGAAGTTGCTACGTTTTCGATTAACTCTGCTTTATTAGCCATGTATATTTCACCTCCCCGAAAAGAAGAATAAATGCTTTTTTTACGAAGCAAATAAAAATCATAATATCATTTTTGAGTGGTCCAAAAATGAAGCTGTACGAAATGCTTTTTTAAACCTTGCAAATTACATTTCATCTAAAAAGATATCATATAAATGCTGTTACTGCAATGATTTTAATCGATTTTGCGATATTTATTCAGCTTTTACATGTAAAAAATAGTATTGTTTGTAACACTCTGATAAATATGTTAAAATACGACTTTTTTTCTTTCAAACCATCATTTTAAGCATTATTTTCTTTGACGTGTAAGGATTCGTATTGGAGTTCCTTCAAAAACAAATGTATCTCGTATCCGATTTTCTAAGAAACGGGAATATGAAAAATGCATCATCTCAGGATCATTTACAAATACGACAAATGTTGGTGGTTTTATGGCCACTTGAGTAGCATAAAAGATTCTCAATCTTTTCCCTTTATCAGTAGGAGTAGGATTCATTGCTACAGCATCCAAAATCACGTCGTTTAAGACAGATGACTGAATACGTAAACGTTGATTCTCGCTAACTCGTTTAATTAACTCAGGTAATTTATTCAAGCGTTGTTTCGTTATGGCTGAAACAAAAACAATTGGAGCATAACTCAAATAGGCAAACCCACTACGGATATCTTTTTCAAAATCTTTAACACTATTATTATCTTTATCAAGAGTGTCCCATTTATTTACAACAATGATAACTCCTTTACCTGCTTCATGTGCATAGCCGGCAACTTTTTTATCTTGTTCTCTTATGCCTTCTTCAGCATTTAAGATAACTAAAACAACATCCGAACGTTCTATCGCTCTAAGAGCTCTCATTACGCTGTATTTTTCAGTTGTTTCATATACTTTACCGCGTTTTCTCATACCCGCTGTATCAATCATTACAAATTCCGTTCCTTCACCATCTGTAAACTCTGTGTCAATTGCATCACGAGTTGTACCCGCTACACTTGATACGATGACACGTTCTTCACCGAGCATAGCGTTAACAATAGAAGATTTACCAACATTTGGTCGTCCGATAAGACTGAATTTTATTACTGAATCATCGTACTCTTCTTCTGTTTCTTCAGGGAAGTGGCTGATTGCTGCATCAAGTAAGTCACCAAGACCTAACCCGTGACTTCCTGAAATAGGATAGGGATCACCCAGTCCAAGAGTATAAAAGTCAAATATTTCCGCGCGCATTTCTGGATTATCTACTTTATTTACTGCTAACAACACTGGTTTATTTGTGCGATACAAAATCTTCGCTACATTTTCATCTGCATCCGTTACACTATCTCTACTATTCGTAATAAAGATAATAACATCTGCTTCTTCCATTGCAATTTCTGCCTGATATTTTATTTGATCGAGAAATGGTTCATCTCCTAAGTCAATTCCACCTGTATCAATCAGATTAAATTCTTTCCCTAACCATTCAGCTTGAGAATAAATACGGTCTCTTGTTACTCCTGAAATATCTTCTACGATTGAAATGCGTTCGCCTACGATTCGGTTAAAAATTGTTGATTTCCCTACATTTGGACGACCAACGATGGCGATAACTGGTTTAGCCATTGATTTAGCCCCCTTCTAATTAATTTCTTATTCATCTAGTTAGTTTATAGAACAAAGCTTGAATTTGCAAGCTTTTGCTTAATGAAACCGCTTATTATAGAAAACTTCATCTTTTTATTCTTATTTTACATTTTAGACAAACAAAGACATGTGGCTAAAGAATATGCCACATGTCTTTGTTTTGTGTTTAAAATAGATTATTTTTCGTTTGTGTCTTCTTCATCAGAAGTAATATCGGAAAGTTGATCTCCAAGAATATCACCAATGGTAAAGCCTGAATCTGTTTCTGGTATGTCATATTTTTCTTCTTCATGTTTTGCTTCTTGTTTTGGTTTATCTTCTAATGCTTTAATACTCAATGATAAGCGTTGATCTTCAGTGTTTAAATCTAACACTTTTACTTTAATTTCTTGACCTTCGCTTAAAACTTCGTGAGGTGTAGCAATATGGTTATGGGAAATTTGAGAAATATGAACGAGCCCTTCTACTCCAGGGTATACTTCAACAAATGCCCCAAAACTTGTTAATCTCTTAACCGTACCATCTAAAACAGCTTCTACTGCGGCACGCTCTTCAATATTGTCCCAAGGTCCAGGTAGCGTATCTTTGATAGATAATGAGACGCGTCCAGCTTCTTCATCAACAGAGAGGATTTTTACGTCAACTTCTTGTCCTACTGATAATATATCAGCTGGATTCTTGACATGTTCATAGGAAATTTGAGAAATATGAACTAATCCATCAACTCCACCTAAATCAATAAAAGCACCGAAATTCGTTAAACGAGCAACTTTTCCTTTTACAATTTCGTTTTCTTTTAATTCTTGCATAACTTTCTTTTTAGTTAAGTCACTTTCAGCCTGTAGAACGGCTTTATGTGAAAGAATCAAACGATTTTCGCTAGGTTCTATTTCCATAATTTTAAAAGCTAATGTTTTTCCTTTATAACTTGAAAAATCATCTACAAATTGAATATCTACCATTGATGCTGGTACAAATCCTCGAACTCCTACATCTACAACTAATCCACCTTTAACAACTTCTTTAACTGGCGCTTCAATAATGGTTCCTTCATCAAAATCTTTTTGGATTTTTTCCCATACTTGTTTAGCATCGATACGACGTTTAGATAATAAAAAACTACCATTATCTTTTTCTTTTATTTCTTTGATTACAACTAAATCGACAATATCGCCTACGTTTACAATTTCTGTAACATCTTCAAAAGGTACGGCAGATAACTCATTATTAGGAATTACCCCCTCAACACCTCCGCCAAGAATACCGACAATTGCTTGTTTGTTATCTTGAATTTTTAAAATTTCTCCTTGAACAGTATCACCAATGTGAATTTCTTGCACACTATCTAAAGCTTCCAACATTGATTCTTGTTCTGATCCTTCGTTTTTGTCCTTTTGATCTGTCATGTTTTTGTCCTCCTAATTTAGCCAAATAAATCTTTCTTATTCTATTTTAACCAATATTATAAAAAAATGCTACAAAAAGGCCTACGAAAACAGCTTTACTCGTTTATTTCTTAATTTTTTATTTAAAATAAACCAAATTTTGTGTTTATTGTCCGAAATTCTTTTATCTATAAAGAAAATGGCCTATTTTTTATAGATAGGATATCACTCAACTGGTAATAAATAGGCTACTACTCGTTAACCCAGAATAGATTTTGAAGCGACAACTTCTTTTATCTTGCTAACAACTTGTTGGATATCTAAACGAGTTGTGTCTAATAATACAGCATCTTCTGCTCTAGTTAAAGGAGAAGATTCTCTATGTGAATCTTTGTAATCGCGATCTGAAATTTCCTTCTTTAGTATTTCTAAAGAAGTGTCAATCCCATTCAACCTATTTTCTTTATACCGTCTTTCAGCTCGTTCTTCCACACTAGCTATCAGAAAAATTTTCACTTCTGCATTTGGTAAGACCGTTGTGCCAATATCTCGCCCATCCATAACGACTCCGCCTTCATCAGCGATTTTTTGTTGTCTTATTACTAATTCTTTTCTAACTTTACCGTGTGCCGCAACAACAGAAACTGAATTAGTTACATCTGGTTGACGAATAGCTTCTGTTACTTCTTCTTGGTTTACATAGACCCTTTGGCTTTTTTCAGAAGGTTCGAAAGAAATCTCACTATTTTTTAATAGATAAATTAAATCCTCTTCATTTTCTAAATCGATTTCTTGTTGCAACGCTTCGTATGTTAACGCTCGATACATCGCTCCAGTGTCACAATAAATATAGCCTAACTCATTCGCTAATATTTTAGCAACCGTACTTTTCCCAGCAGAAGCTGGTCCATCAATAGCAATCATCATTTTATTAGTCATTTTAAAAGACCTTCTTTCTGTTTTCAAAATAAAAACCGTCCTAAGACGGCTTTTATTTATTCAAACATGTAATTATTTTACTTTCAATACTGTCCCGGCAGCGACATCGTTACCAGATATACCATTTATTGTTTTCAATTCGTCTGTTGTCATTCCATGGTTCAAGGCAATCCGATAAAGGTTATCTCCTGCAACTACTGTATACGTATTACCGGTTTCTTCTAAAGCTGGTTTTTCGATTTCAGTTTCTGAAACTACTGCTGTCTCTGGTGCTTCTTCTTCTTTTGGAACGGATTGTTCTGGTACCTCTTCAATTACTTCATCTTCAACTTTGGATTCTGATTTAGCTGGAATCTCTAGAGTACTAGTTTCTTCTGATACGGATACTGAAGTTTTTTCAGAAGAAGAATCTTGTTTTTCAGAACTAGATTCTTTACTGCTACTATTTTGCGTAATGGTTATTTTATCGCTATCTGGTTTAAACTCTTCCGCATCACTGCGCTCGTTCATAAACCAAAGATAGGTAGCTGTTGGCAATATAATCAACAGTGCTAAAAAAATAAAAAGAGACGTTAATATTGGAGAAATTCCTCCTTCAGCTTTTTTTCGAGCAGCTCTTGAATATTTATTGTTTTCATTATCATCGTTAGTTTCAAATTTGCGTGACCAGATTTCTTTATCTTGATTCTTTTTAGAATTTTTTTTAGCCATAAAGTACTCCTCCTAAAGATATTCGCTTTTATTGTAACATAATTTAATTAAACTTGTCTTACTTATTCTCTAACAAAAACAGTTTTGTTATTTTTTCTTTCCAATTTTTTGATTCATAAAAATGAGTTGACGTGTCTTTCTCTTGTATACTGTCATAAAAATCATCATTAAAGCCACAACTTGAACAACAATGAATTGGTTTTTCAGTTAATTTTTCATTAAAATAGTGTAAAAGATACTTTCTTTTACAATCTGTTGTTTGACTATATTGCATCATATAATCTAATTGTCGATCTTTTTGGAGTACTCTTCCAAGTATCTGAGATTTAGCTTGCTCTATCGTCGTACCTGAAGAAAGATAATTTTCAATCATTTGTTGTTGAGTCTCACTAGAACTTCCTTCAAATACTTTTCCATGACGATAGGCATACTCTAACATAGCTGTATTTGGTAAACTCTGTTCTTGTAACCGTTTTTGAAGAAATTGATCGCCTGCTTGATAAAGTAATATTGCTATACTTTCTTGCCCGTCTCGCCCACATCTTCCAATTTCTTGTAAATAAGATTCAACATTAGCTGGCATATGATAATGAATAACAAACCGAATATTTTCTTTATTGATTCCCATCCCAAAAGCACTGGTCGCACAAATAATGTCTATTTCATTTTGTATAAACTGTTGTTGTATTTTGATTTTATCTTCATTGATAATATCAGAATGGTAGCTTTCAACAGTGTATCCTGTTTCTTCTTTTAACCACAAAGCAATCCTATCCGCTTTTTTCTTACTAGAAAAATAAATGATACCTGGTTTGGATAAACTTTTTATTTCTTTTAACAATCGCTCATCTTTATCCTGATGACAGTTTATTGTCTTTAAGGCAATATTTGGACGGTCAACCGAATAAAGAATTTGTGCTGTGTTATTTTGCTCTAAACATAGCGACGTTAAAATTTCTTCGCGAACCCTTTCAGTAGCTGTCGCTGTTAAAGCCATCGTTAATGGATAGCCTAATTCTTTTCGAACCGTTCCTAACCCTAGGTACTCCAAGCGAAAATCCATCCCCCATTGCGAAATACAGTGAGCTTCGTCAATGGTCATCATGCTAATTTCCATCGTTTTAAGTTTGGCTAATACATAATTTTGCTGCAACATTTCTGGTGATAAGAATATAAATTTATATTCATTTAAACGAGATAATACCCATCTTCTTTCTTCACTGCTCATCAAACTATTTATTGCTGTAACTCTTTTTTCTCCCAGTAATTTCATTTGATCGACTTGATCTTGCATCAATGATAACAAGGGCGAGACAATAATAACGATACCCTCTAAGCTGTAACCCGTTATTTGGTAACAAACGGACTTACCCGTACCTGTTGGCAACATAACAAGCGTATCTTTTCCAGCTAAGGCTGCTAAAATAGCTTCTTCTTGTCCCTTACGAAAATGAGTATAGCCGAACTGTTTGAGAAGAATACTTTTAATTTTTTCTTGATTAGTCACTATCCCGATTCCTTTCTATTTGAGCTAGACGGTACCATAAAAATAGAGCTTCCGGCTTTATTCTGATTATTTCTTGATACGTAATAGTCGGCATTTCTTTCAAGAGTTGCTTAATTTCTTCAAGCTTGTCTATCGGTAAAACAGTAGAAAGATTAAATGAAGGATCCATAATACTTATCTCAATAACATGTTCATTAACCGTACTTGATTTAAGTTGACGAAGCTTTGCAATTTTTTCAAGCGAATAACCCTTTGATAGATACTGTCTAGTAATCGCTGTACTTTTTGTGGTTCCATCATAAGTGTGAAGCATTTCTTTGTAAATAGAAAAAAACAAAGGCATTTTTTCTTGATGTTGCTTCATTATTTTTCCAATCAAAGCTAGAGAATCTAACAATAGTAAATTGACTTCAACAGACTCTTTCTTATACTTTTCTGCTTGTTGTTTTTGAGTCTTACCAGTATTCTCATGACCAGATAGATTAACTGCTACTATTTCTGCATTTAATAAAGGTAGTTTATCCAAAATTAGAATCCACTCTTTTCCAAATTCTATAGCTAATTCTTGTTTATTTTCGCCATTTTTTTTGAGCCATTTTTTGAGCCAAATTTGTTTTTCCCATTCTTTTTCTATCGGTACATAATGTTTGTTTTTATACCTAATTTCAGAAAGAACCTGTGTAACTAATGTAAGCGTACGCCAAAAATGGATAAGAGCGAGTCCATTTTGTAGCTGATTTAACTGTTTAGGATAATAATGATCGACAAAATAATCGTAATAATTCTTTTCCCCGCTAGTTGATAAATAATAGTCTTCTTTTTCTTCTGATAATAAAAGATAGTTCAAATTAGTCATTTTTTTTATGCTATTATTAAATTCAACTCGATTTAATTTTGGAAATAAGGAGAAAAAATGAGTTAATTGGTATTTTTCAGCACTATAAAGAATAGAAGCTGTTTTTTTACCGGTAAGTATATGATAAATCGTAGAAGATTTTTTTGAGTGGGCTTGTGAAAATAAAGATAAATAAAAATAATCAAGATATGATAAACTTTCCACAACAGCACAACTCCTTCTTATTTTCCATTCGTGGTATAAGATTAATATACCAAAAAATAGATAGAAATTCTTTAAAAAATAAATAAAAAATGATTTCGTAAGATTCACGAAATCATTTTTTATTTATTTTTTTTCTGTTGTTGTATATTTGGAATAAGTTAGTTCAATAAGTTGATTTTGTATTATCCAAGGTTTCAACTTTTTATATAAAGCGATGAAAACTGTACTGACTACAATTCCTTTAATTAAATTAAAAGGAATGACGCCGTAAAAAATATATTTTTGTATGGGTCCGACACTGAAATTCAGTACTAAAAAATAAAGTGGAATGAGCACATAAGCATTTAACACGGATAGTATTGTGGTCAATGATACTGTACCTAAAACATTAGCCAATAGAACATTCTTAGCGCTTTCCGTCTTATTTCTCATAACGTAGTAAATAGGTAAAGAATAAGCTACAGTGGCTATTAAACTAGCTATATCCCCTATTGGATACCCTGCGTCTCCTCCTGTTTGCACATAGTGAAGAATCGTTCGAATTACAGCTACTGCTATTCCTGCTACCGGTCCATATAAAAACATACCTAGCAAGACAGGGATATCACTGAAATCAATTTTCAGAAAAGTAACTCCCGGTATAATTGGAAAAGCAAAAAACATTAGTACGAACGCAACCGCAGCAAGCATGGAAACCCCAACTAATTTTCTTGTATTATAATTTTGCATAAAAATCCTCCTAAAAGGATTCATCAGCTTGAGCATTCTTGAGCTTACTAAAAAAAACACCATAAAAAAATACGCTCGTCTAATTTCTCTTCAGAAAAATTAAACAGAGCATATGAACAGTATCATATTCAAATAAGCCCCATCTTCTTTATCCAGACTTTACTGTCGGTACTGGAATTAAACCAGTTCAACCAGAAATGCTATCTGGTTCGTGGACTATACCACCGGTCGGGAATTACACCCTGCCCCTGAAGACGAATCGTCTATTTTATTAGTACATCTAATGTACAAATTTAGTATAAGCTATTTCAGTTTTATTTGCAAGTTCTCTTACAATTCCTTAGCATCTTTTGCATTCTCTAAATACGGGAAGTGAATCCTAAAAGTAGTTCTTTCATTCAGCAAACTAGTGACTTCAATATATCCACCGTGCTCTTCGACAATGTTCTTGACTATTGACAATCCGATTCCGGTTCCAACACTATTAGATTTATTGCTTACACGAGATTTATCCGCTTTATAAAATCGATCAAAAATATAAGGAATATCTTCCTCTAAAATACCTGGACCGTTATCAACGACATCCATTTGAATTTCATCTATGATTTTATCTAGCTGAATTCGAATTTCTACCTTCGCATCTTCTCGATGGGTCGTTGAAGTATGATAAATAGCATTATGAATCAAATTGACAAACACTTGAGTCATTCTATCTGTATCCATCGGATAAGATTGAATATCTGGATCAATTTTCAATGATAATTGCACATTGCTTTTTTTAGCGATTCTTTTAAAGCGGGATAGAACATTTTTCAAAAAATCTTCTAACTTAACATCTTCAATAATCAAATCAATATAACCAGCTTCCATCCGAGACAAATCAAGCATCTCATTAACAAGACGATTCATTCGTTTTGTTTCATCACTAATGATGCCCGCCATTTCGTGTTTTTCCTCAGTAGTTTCAGCTATATCGTCAATAATAGCTTCACTATAACCTTGAATCATAACCAAAGGTGTTCGTAATTCATGAGAAATATTATTAATAAAATCAACTCTCATTTTATCCAAGCGTCTTTCTTTTGTCAAATCTTTCAACGAAACTAAAACACCACGTACATTTTTCATGTCTTCATCAAATAAAGGCACAAATGATAGTTGAAAATAAAAATCGTTTACCACTGTATCATGAACAACTTTTTCAGATTCTTTGATAACTTCATCAATTTTAGTTTCCAAAAATTCTGGCAATTGATATTCTTCGATATTTTGTGAAGTATACCAATTGCGCAAGAATTCTTCTCCTAAAGGATTAGACATCAAGAGTGTTTTGTCTTGATTGTAGTACAGTATTCCAGTTGAAATGGATGCAACGATGTTTTCTAATAATTCTTTTTCTTGTCTTGTCGCTGTTCCCGTTGTCTCTAAAGATTTCCTCATCTTGTTCATGGCTAAAGCTAATTGTGATAACTCATCTTTATAATTAACTGCAGCTTTTTGAGTGAAGTCATTCTTTGCATAATCAAAGGTAATATCTCTTAACTCATTTAAAGGTTTGCCTAGATATTTTTGTAAATAATAAAAAAATAGTACAGCTAATAGTCCATAAAAAGAAAATAGCGCTACGATCCATGTATCCATTTTTTGGTCCGTTTCATTTAAGAATGACAAGTCTACAACTGTGTAGAGAACAGCTTTTTTTCCATCTATTAACATATTTTTGATTTTAAAAATGAATAAGCTATTTTTATTATTAGTAAGAACCATCTCACTAATAATTTGTGTATCTTCTTTATTGATAAACGCTTTTTTTATTTCTGCATCAGTCAGCAACTCTTGTTTATAGGTGGAAAAAAAAGTTGTTGCCTCTTTAGAAAAATTAGAAACGGGTTCTCCTTCTATGTCAATAGACATAAATAAATGAGAATCATGCGCTTTCAATTCCCCAATATTTTCAATGGTCACATTTGGGTCATTTTCTAACTGTCTTTCAATGGATTGAATCATTTTCTCATAGTCCGAGATATATTTTATTTGTATATTTTTTTGATACAAATGGCCATAAAGTTCTGTCGTGGAGATAAAACAAAAACCGAGAATCAACATAGCAATCAACCAAATTCGAATAACAAGGCTGTTTGATTTATTCATATTTTAGCCTACTTTTTTTCTTCGGAATAAGAATTAAATTTATAACCTAATCCCCAAACCGTTACAATCATTTTTGCAGCGGCTTCTGACTGCTTAGTTAATTTTTCTCGCAACCGTTTAATATGTGTATCGACAGTTCTTAAGTCTCCAAAAAATTCATACTTCCACACTTCTCGCAATAGTTGTTCTCTTCCAAAAATTTGATTGGGCGATTGAATCAAATACAATAAGAGATCGTATTCTTTGGGAGTCAGGTTAACCGGCTTACCATCTGCTAATACACGATGTGATTGATTGTCAATTTCAATATTAGACGTAACAATTAAATCTGGATTTATCTCTTCTTGTTCTTTTTCAATATGAGTTCTTTTTAATACAGCAGAAACACGCAAAACAACTTCTCTAGGACTAAAAGGTTTTACGATGTAATCATCTGCACCTGCTTCAAATCCCTGGATTCGATTACCTTCTTCGCCTTTAGCTGTTAGCATCATAATTGGGGTGTTTTTATACTCTCGTAACTTTTCTGCAACCTCGATGCCATCCATCTTAGGTAGCATGAGATCTAACAGAATTAAATCATAGTCATTCTCCAATGCTAAATTCAAAGCTTTTTCTCCATCATCTGCTTCAGTTATGTTGTAATTTTCTTTTTCTAAATACATCTTTAGTAAACGTCGAATGCGTTCTTCGTCATCAACAACCAATAAATTAAGTATCTCGTTTTCCAACGACACTACACCTCCAAATTTCAAAATAATTCGCTTCTATATTCATTATATTATACATGATTTTAATAATGCATACAGAGATATGCATTATTTATGTACGCCTTAACTTCAGATAACCATAAGAATGCCATCTAAAGTTGAGAGGTTAGTCTATTTCATTTTTATTTTCATTTATTAAATTACGTAGTTGATTCACTTCAAATGATTTGAGCTCACGCCATTCTCCTGGACGCAGACCATTTAAATTCAACGTTCCATATGTTTCTCTTTTAAGTTTTTGCACTGGATGTCCAATAGATCTAAACATATTTTTTACTTGCTGGTTTCTTCCTTCATGAATGGTTAATTCAACCATCGTTACATTTTTATCTTTATCCGCCGATAGTATTTTCGCTTTAGCTGGCGAAGTTTTTTTGCCTTCAATATTAATTCCATTCTCTAATTTATTTAATGAACGTCTATCTACCATACCTTCAACTTTGGCTACATATGTCTTATCGATATGGAACTTAGGGTGCATTAACATTTGTGAAAGCTCTCCATCATTCGTTAAAATAAGGACACCAGTTGTGTCGTAATCTAATCGGCCAACTGGATATATCCGTTGTTCTACATGAGGGAATAGATCAGTTACAACGCGTCTTTCCTTATCATCAGATACTGCTGATATCATATTTCTAGGTTTATTTAGTAAAAAATAAATCGGTTCTTCACGATCGATAGGGACACCATCAACTTCTACTTTATCAGAGTTTCCCACTTGAACACCTAATTCTGTTACCAGTTTCCCATTCACTCTTACATGACCTTTGACAATTAGTTCTTCAGACTTTCTTCTAGACGCTATCCCTGCATGTGCCATTACTTTTTGTAATCTTTCCATATTCTCTAACTACTCCTTAGCGTTGCGATTTTTGTACTTATTAAATCTTTCATGAAAAATGTTCATTAAATCGATCGAAGAACAAATCTGATTCTTTCTCTGAATAATTTTGTTCAACATCGGACATTTCGGGTAATTCAGGTAATTCAGACAACTTTTTCAATCCGAAATATCCTAAAAAATAATGAGATGTTCCATACAATATAGCACGACCAGGACCTTCTATACGACCTTTTTCTTCGATAAGTCCTCTGATCATTAATTTTTGTAACGCACCACTTGTTTGAACGCCGCGTATCTCATCAATTTCCATTCTCGTCAATGGCTGTTTATAGGCAATAATCGCTAATGTTTCTAATGCCGCTTGTGATAAGTTAGTCGAGAGAGGTGAAATAGCATATGACCTTATTACTTCGGCATATTCTTTTTTTGTTGCCAGTTGATAGTGTTCACCAACTTCTAATAACGTTAAGCCACGAGTCTCACAAGTATCATATGTTTTTTGTAGCGCCATTAATAATTGATAAGCATGCTGCGTTGAACAAATCAAAAGGGCAGCAATCTCATTTAAAGCTAAGCCCTCATCTCCTGCTACAAAAAGTAGCGTCTCAATGGCTGCTGTTTCATTCATCCATTAGCACCTCTCATCATTACTTTTTACTAAAAATATAAAAATTTCTCCATATTTTTTAGATTGTTTAAAAATAATGGATTTTTCTTTTATCAATTCGAGCATTGCCATAAGGGTTGCAACCATTTCTTTTTTTGTTGGTTCAATAAACAGACTAGAAAACAGTAACCCTTCTTTTTGGGATTTAAGAGATAATTGATTTAAAATAGATGTCATTTTTTCAGTAATTGTTGTCTCTTCTGCCATTACTCTAGTTTGAAGAGGTACTTTCTTTAACCGTTTTGATAATAATTTGTTAAAGGCTACTACTAAATCTTCGGTAGTAAGCTCCAACGGATCTAAAGGAATATTTTTTTGTAAATACTCAAGATTTTGCGGTTCCTTAGTGTAATATTGATTTCGTTCTTCTTCTTTTTCTTTTAATATGACAGCCGCTTCTTTATATTTTTGGTATTCCAACAACTGTTCTACTAAGGCTTCTCGAGGATCATGGCCTTCTTCAAAATAATCTACTGTTTCATCATCATAAACTAATTCCTGTTTAGGCAAGAGTAATTTACTTTTTATTGCCATTAAAGTCGCCGCCATGATTAAGTAATCACCCGCAACATCTAATTTTAGAACTTTCATTGTTTTGATATAATTAAGATATTGAGAAGTAACTTCTGCGATTGGAATATCATAAATATCTAATTCCATTCGTTGGATCAAATGGAGCAACAAATCTAATGGACCTTCAAAAGCAGCTACTTTTATATTCATTTCAGACATTGCTAATCTTCTTTCTCATTGTTATCGGTGGAAATTAAATGTAGTTTTTTATTTTTTTCTTGCTCCCACTTAACAATTAACTGGGCTGTTTCTAATGTTCCAATGACCTGCTTATCAAGAAATTGACTATCTAGTGCTTCTAATATTTTATAACTGATTCCTTCATTACGAAAAGAAGGGTTAATAGAAATATGTCGCAATAAAACTAATTCACCTTCTATTTCTACCCCTATCACAGCTATGATGTCTTGTGTTTCTTCTCCTCGCCATAAAAAAAGTTTGCGGTTTTCTTCCTTTTCATACCATTCCAGTTCGAACTTCAAACGAGTGACTTCTTTAAAATCAGGTATAAATGAAAGTAAGCCCATCGTAATTTTTTCATAAGTGTTTTTATAATCGAGTAACATGTTATGTTTATCCTCCTAGAGATTCTATCCATTTGGCAATCCATTTACTTGACTATTTTATATCAATGAGTGTTCTAGTTTCATTAAATCACTATAACTTTCTCTTTGAATAGCCAAAAAAGCAATACCATTTTCAACAAATATAACCGGAGGGCGAGGAATACGATTGTAATTATTTGCCATTGCGTATCCATACGCTCCTGTACTAAACACAGCTAAAATGTCTTTTTTTTGCGGGCCAGGTAGTGGTAAGTCCCAAATTAGCATATCCCCTGATTCGCAACACTTTCCAGCTATCGAATAAAGTCCATCTGGCTTATCATTTACACGATTGGCAAAAACTCCCGTGTACTTTGCCCCATATAATGCAGGTCTTATGTTGTCTGACATTCCTCCGTCAATAGCAAGATAATTACGAACTTCAGGAATTGATTTTTGAGAACCTGTTTCATAAAGAGTAATCCCTGCATCTCCTACTAAACTTCGGCCAGGCTCTACCCATATTTCAGGCATTTCCAACCCTAAAGTGTCTGTTACACTTTCAACCTCAGAAATAATAGAGTCAATGTACTCTTCAATCAGCATGGGCTTATCTTCAATAGTGTATTGAATCCCAAATCCTCCACCAACATTCAAGACTTTTAAATTAAAACCAAATTGGTCTTTCCATTTTTTGGAATAATCTAAAATTTTATTAATGGCTAAATTAAACCCTTCTAGCTCAAAAATTTGTGAACCAATATGACTATGCAAGCCTATTACATCGATAAATGGCATTTGGCTTGCCAAAATTGCAGCTTGTTTAGCTTGCCCATTTTCAAGATCAAAACCAAATTTAGAGTCACTTTGTCCAGTAGAAATATAATCATGAGTATGAGCCTCAACGCCTGGTGTAACTCGAATCAAAATAGTCATTTTTTGTTTGCGTTCTGTAGTAAATTGATTCAATCTATCTAATTCATGAAAATTATCTACAACAAAGCAGCCTATTTGATAGTCTAATCCAGCGATAATTTCATCGTCTGATTTATTATTGCCATGAAAATGAATTTTCCCACTAGGATACTCAGCCTTAATTGCCGTGTAAAGTTCTCCTCCCGAAACAACATCCAGAGACATTCCTTCTTTTGCCATTACCTGGTATATAGCTAGACAAGAAAAAGCTTTACTCGCATAGGCAACTTGAGCTTTTATCTTTCTTTTAGAAAAAGCTGTTTTAAAAGTTTGAGCTTTTTGTTTAACGGCTTTTATATCATAAACGTATAATGGGGTGCCATATTTCTTCACTAAATCGACAGTGTCTATGCCACCAATTTCAAGATGATTGGTTTCATTTATTTTCATTGTACCTGTCAGTAAACGTTCGTCCATTAAAAGCCCTCATTTCAACTTTATCCGATTTTTTGCTTTATTTACCTTAACATAAAAAATGTATTTTCTCAACGAAGCAAAAGATAGCATTAGCAAACTAGATAGCCTGCAGAAAAGTTTTATAAGTAATGCATTCCTTAAATCTATCTTCATTTCAAAATCATCAAACTTGTTAGTGTTGGTAAAAACAAAAAAATACTCATCTTACTTTTGTTTAAACATTTTTATCTACAATGATACTAAAAAGGCAATCATAAAAATAAGATTGCCTTTTTATTTTACAGTCTATTCAATTCGTTCGCTAATTGATTAAGAACATCCTCAATAATTTCAGAGTTAGCAACCGGTCCAGCACATAAGCAACTTGTTCCAGGACTAGACTCATAGATATTTTCGCTTTTTACAGCTGCTATATTTTTCTATCGTCATCTTCTAACATTGCTGCTCCAGCAGACCGGTCAGCTACAGTATTTTCTAAAATTTCCTTAACTGCCTTGAATACAACTTCAAGTATGGCAAACGTTTTTTAACTTCTTACTTAATAAAAGGGTAACTTTTTTTGAAATAATGATTTCGTACTAAATAGCTGCTAAAATATTTTTTATAAATAATTTGAATGTTTTTTTAACTCGTTGCGTTGTTTCTACAACTTCTTCATGATTAAGTGACTCTTGCATACCTGCTGCCAGATTAGTGATACAAGAAATTCCAATTGTTTTTAGTGATGCATGTTTAGCAACTATTATTTCAGGAACGGTAGACATTCCAACTGCATCTGCTCCTAGTAGTCGAGCCATTTTAATTTCAGCAGGGGTTTCATACGTTGGACCGGAGAATCCCATATAAACGCCTTCTTTTAAGTCTAAATTCATATCTGAAGCAACCTGTTTAACGACTTTTTGGTAATCTTTATTATAAGGCTCGCTCATGTCCGTAAAACGTACGCCTAATGCTTCATCATTCGGTCCCATCAATGGGTTTGCTCCAGTATAGTTAATTTGATCGGTGATCATCATTAATTCTCCTTGTGTGAAGGTTTTATTTACTCCACCAGCAGCATTAGTAACAATTAAAGAATGCACGCCTAACTCTTTCATGACTCTAACAGGAAATGTCACTTCTTCTAAACTATAGCCTTCATAATAATGAAAACGTCCTTGCATAGCTAATACTAATTTTCCACCAAGTTTCCCATAGACTAATTGGCCAGCATGCCCTACTACTGTCGATACAGGGAAATGAGGGATTTCATTATAAGATATCGTCACTGGATTTTCAATTTCATCCGCAAGTTCTCCTAATCCTGAGCCAAGAATTAAACCAATTTCAAGTTGTTTAACCCCTTTTTCATTAATGTATTCAGCTGCACTTTCAATTTTTTCTTGTAAGGTTGAAGTCATGAATGTTCTCCTTTTTGTTTCACTTTTATTTTTTATTACCCTAATTTTTTATTAAATTAAATGATTCAAAAAACTTTCGCCAAAGCCGGTGTTTTTGACACTGAAATTTTCAGCAATCGTTGCTCCTATATCTGCAAAATGACCTTGAGGTAACTCTCCAAATTTTTTCATAGCGGGTGAATAAGCTAGCAATGGTACGTATTCACGTGTATGATCTGTCCCAAGAGCAGTCGGATCGTTTCCATGATCAGCAGTAATTAAAAGCAAGTCGTCTTCTCTCAATTGTCCTACGATTTCTTCTAAGCGATTATCGAATTCCTCGATAGCTTTTCCATAACCAACTACATCCCGACGATGTCCAAATAAGGCATCAAAATCAACTAGATTTAAAAAGCTTAACCCTACAAAATCTTGAGTCATCACTTTTAATAATTGATCGACTCCATCCATATTGCTAGTTGTACGTACAGATTCTGTAATTCCTTCGCCATTGTAAATATCATTGATTTTCCCTATCGCTATAACATCTTTTCCGGAGTTGCTTAAATGATTCAGAACTGTTTCTCCAAAAGGGTTTAAAGCATAGTCGTGGCGGCCACTTGTTCTAGTAAAACTTCCTGGAGATCCAACGAACGGGCGAGCAATAATACGGCCAATCATATACGGATCATCTTTTGTAATGTCTCTTACATATTGACAAATTTTATATAATTCATCTAGCGGAATAATGTCTTCATGCGCAGCAATTTGTAATACAGGATCAGCTGACGTATAAACGATTAAATCACCAGTTTTCATTTGATGCTCACCATACTCTTCAATAATTTCAGTTCCACTAGCAGGTTTATTTGCAACTATCTTACGGCCTGAAAAATCTTCAATTTTCTTAAGTAATTCATCTGGAAATCCTTCAGGAAAAACTCTAAAAGGAGTTTGAATATTCAAACCCATTATTTCCCAATGTCCTGTCATCGTATCTTTTCCAACAGATACTTCTTGTAATTTGGTATAGTAGCCAACATTATCTGGCACATTTCTGATACCTTTTAATGGGCGAATATTGCCTAATCCTAATTCTTCTAAATGGGGTATCTTTAACTCTACTGCCTGAGCGATATGACCTAATGTATCGCTGCCTACATCATTAAATTGTTTAGCGTCTGGTGCTTCACCAATTCCAACTGAATCCATTACAATCAAATGTACTCTTTTATAAGACATACTCTTTTATCCTCCTTTTTATTATCCTCTACACGTATCATTATAATCAATAACACACTACATTGCGAGAGAAAAGCTAAACTTTTACGGTTACGCTCGCGGGTGATACATTTTATAAACAGAAGACATGCGATGTGTAGTAATATGTGTATAAATTTGTGTGGTTGATATATCTGAGTGTCCCAACAATTCTTGAACCGTCCTTAAGTCCGCCCCATTTTCTAATAAATGAGTAGCAAAGGAATGTCGTAGAGTATGGGGAGTCACATCTTTTTCTATTCCTGCTTTTTGGACAAGTATTTTTAAATTTTTCCATATCCCTTGTCTAGTTAATTTATGACCATGATGGTTTAAAAAGACATACATAGAACGTTGATTTGGTCGTTCTAGTCTATTTCGGCTATGGTTTAAATACAGTTCAATCCATTTGATAGCTAAATCGCCCAACGGTAGAATACGCTCTTTATCTCCTTTACCAATCGTTTGAATTAAACCTAGAGAAAGATGTAAATCATCTAATTTTAACTCTGTTAATTCAGAAACTCGCAGGCCAGTTGCATACATTACTTCAAGGATTGCGCGGTCTCTGATACCTAATGTTTCACTAGTATTAGGGGTTTCAATTAAAATCTCTACTTCTTTAGTAGACAGTACTTTCGGTAAGGTTTGTGCTTTTTTAGGAGTATCGATATGGGCCATCGGATCAACCGTTGCTAATTTTTCTTGTCTTAAAAATTGATGGAACTGCCTTAAACTTGAAACCATTCTTATGATAGAACCAGCAGATTTTTTTTCTTCTTTTAATTGCTGTAAAAAAGATAAAATAGCATAACGATCAATATCATCCCATGCTACGAGTTGATTATTATCCAAAAAGACCAAATAGGTTTTTAAATCACGTAAATAACTTTCAATCGTATTCTTGGAAAGTCCACGTTCAATTGTTAAAAAACGAATATATTCAGCTAAATCTTCTTCCATTACTCTCTCTCCTTATTAAATTAACGTTGAAAAAAAGAGCAAGAAACACACTACGTGATCTGCTCTTTTTTATTTTTAAGATAGCTTCATTGACATTTTTTACAAATTCCATGAAACGTTAAACGATGATCTTTAATTTGAAAATTAAAACGCTTTTCAACATCTTGTTCAACAGTTTCTAATAAATCTTCGAATATTTCTTCAATTCCACCACATTTCAAACATAAGAGATGGTGGTGAAAATGTCTGTCACCTTCTTGTTTTAAATCATATCGAACTAACCCGTCATCAAAACTAATTTTATTGACAACTTCCATTTCAGATAAAATTTCTAATGTACGATACACCGTAGCTAAGCCAATATCTGAATTTTTTTTTTTAACTGCTAAATAGATTTCTTCCGCACTCATATGTTCTGTTTCTTTTTCAAGCAAAATTTTTATCGTCGCTTCTCTTTGCGGAGTAAGTTTATACCCAGCACTATGCAATTTTTCTTTTATCGTTATTAACATGGACTCTGTCGTCTGCATTAGCAATCCCTCATCTAATTTAACAATTTTTATGTCTATTCTTTTATATTCTCATCATTATTAGCTGCTTCGACAATTGGTTCGATAGTTGGTTCAACAGCTTGTTGAACTAGTTTTGTTTCTCCATCTTCTTGGATGATCATTCTTTGTTTCATTAAGTTGCCTAGAGCACGCTTAAATTGAGATTTACTTATCCCAAAGCGTTCTCTAATTTCATTCGCATCACTTTTATCCGTATAAGGGAAACTACCATTTGCGGTGCGTTCTAAGATTGCTAATAACATTCCAGCATCATCATCTATCGCTTCGTGTGCACGAGGCATCAATGAAATATTTAAAACACCATCTGGTCTAACTCCAATAACTCGACCTGATACGACTTCTCCCATACGAGGCTCGTCTTTTCTTTCAGATGGGTGAATAAAACCTAAATGGTTGTCCGAAGTAAACACAAATGTACCAACCATTTTCAGTCGATAAGCTGTAGCTGTAATGTTTTGATTATTTAAATCAGCACTAGCTTTTTGAGCGAGCGATTCAAAAACTGTTTCAGGTACTAGAGTTCCCCACATACGATCTTTTTCATCAACTTTTACAGTGATCATTAGTTGATCGCCTTTTTTGGGCCAAAGATGTTTCAATACGGGCAACTCATCCAATGAAACAACCAGTTCTTTATCTGGCAAGCCAACATCCATAAACACGCCTAAGTCTTTGCGTGTATCTACAACAGTAGCCCATGCAAATTTTCCAATACGAACTGTCGGAATATCTTGTGTTAATATTGTCTCTTTATTTAAAGATACATACGCAAATCCTTCTACCGTATCTCCTAATTCGTACTGTGTTGTTTCGTTTTTTAATAATTTATATGTTACTCCGTCTTTTTGAATAAAATAAGCTTTTTCATTCATATCTGTAACTAATCCTGTTATTACATTTCCTAATGATTGGTTCATATTTTTTCCTCCATTAATTATCGTACTGTTTTTAAAATTAGCTTTTAAACTGATCAAGTGAACAGAATGTAACTTCCTCAACAAGTTTACCATAATTACATTATGTCATCTAGCATTATAATGCAAAGAGACTTTTGAAAAGATGATTAGTCATCTTTTCAAAAGTCTCAACTATCACATTTTTTTGAGATGATGAGTCATTTAGATTGCAGTTGTTGCTCCATGATACACAATACCGCGACGTGAATCAACTGTAATCAATTCATCTGTGTTAATTAACGTTGTTGCATCTTCTGCTCCAACAATTACCGGAATTCCCATTGCAATCCCAATAACAGCTGCATGACTTGTCAATCCGCCATTTTCTACTACAATTGCAGCAGATTTTTGGATAGCAGGCAAGTAGTCTTTATCTGTTGTCTTAACAACTAAGATACCACCTTCTATTGCTTTTACATTTGCTTCTTCAGCACTTGAAACAACAACAGCTTTTCCAATAACAGATTCTGAGCCGATTCCGTGACCACTTACTAATTTTGATCCTATTAATTGAATCTTCATTAAGTTTGTCGTTCCACGTTCACCAACAGGAACACCTGCAGTAATAATAATTAAATCTCCTTCTGTAGCAAAGCCATTTTCACGAACGATAGTTGATGCTAAGCTGAACATATCATCAGTAGATGAAGGCTTAGAAGATATAGTTGGATGAACTCCCCATGAAAGTGCTAAACCACGCATAACACGTTCTGAGAATGTTACTGCTACAATGTTAGCTTTTGGACGATATTTAGAAATCATACGTGCTGTATGACCAGATTCTGTTGCAGCGACAATGGTTCGAATTCCTAAGTTACGAGCAGTATGACCAACAGCTTGTCCAATTGCTTCTGTCATGTCTGTCTCACTGTAAGCTTTCAAAGCAAATGCATCTTGATTGACTAAAGCTTCTTCAGTACGAACGGCAATGCGAGCCATTGTCTGAACAGCTTCAATAGGGTATTTACCTGCTGCTGTTTCTCCTGATAACATTACTGCATCAGTACCATCGAAAATAGCATTAGCAACGTCGTTAGCTTCTGCACGTGTAGGACGAGGATTATCTTGCATTGAATCTAACATTTGAGTAGCTGTTATAACTGCTTTTCCTAATGCATTACATTTTTTGATCAAAGATTTTTGAACAATAGGAACTTCTTCAGTTGGAATTTCCACGCCTAAATCACCACGAGCAACCATTACGCCATCAGTAACTTTCAAGATTTCGTCGATTCTATCAACACCTTCTTGATTTTCTATTTTAGCAATGATTTGAACGTGTTCCATTTTTTGTTCTTCTAAAATTTCAACGATTTCTAAAATATCACTTGGGCGTCGAACAAAACTAGCTGCAATAAAATCGATATCGTTTTTTAAACCAAAACGGATATCAGCTGCATCTTTATCAGTAATACCTGGTAAATTGACAGATACTCCTGGAACGTTAACACCTTTTTTATTTTTCAATACGCCAGCATTTTTAACTAACATTACAAGTTCTCTGTTTTCAAAATCGATATCTGTTACTTCTAAATCGATTAAACCATCATCCAATAATACCTGTGTACCTACATGCACATCATTGATTAACTCTGGATAAGTTATAGAGAATTTTTCTTTTGTTCCTTCAACTTCATCCATAGATATACGAACGACATCTCCTGTAGAAAATTCGATAAGTCCATCTTTCATGTTGTGTGTACGCATTTCTGGACCTTTTGTATCTAGTAAGATAGCAACCATTTTACCCGTAATTTTTGATGCTTCACGAATGTTTTTGATACGCGCTCCATGTTCTTCAAAATCTCCATGTGAAAAGTTTAAACGAGCAACGTTCATTCCAGCTTCAATCATTTGTACTAAAAATTCTACTGATTCACTAACTGGTCCAATTGTACATACTATTTTTGTTTTTTTCATTTTTATATTCTCTCCCAATAATCATTTTTTTGTAAAAAATCTATTTGGTTAATATGAAATTTCTTTATTTAATTGGTACAAAGATAGGTCAGGCGTATGCTTTTCATTAGTTAAAATATCTTCAAATTTATTTTCAGCTATTTTATTTCCAACCAATCCTACGGCTAGGCCTCCTTTTCCTTCTTTTAACAAGTCAACAGCTTTAGCGCCAAAGACACTTGCTAACACACGGTCTCTAGCTGTTGGTGAGCCACCACGCTGAACGTGGCCTAAAACTGTTACACGGGCATGGTGATCTCCAAATTCTGCTAATTTATCAGCAAAATCATTCCCACTCATTACGCCCTCAGCAAGGATAATAATACTATGTTTCTTGCCGCGTTCGCGTCCTTTTTGAATAGTATTAGCTACATCTGTCATGTTAAATTCTTTTTCAGGAATAATAATTTGTTCTGCTCCACCTGCAACACCTGTCCAAAGAGCAATATCTCCTGCATTACGTCCCATAACTTCTATGATAAAAGTTCTTACATGACTCGTTGCAGTATCTCTGATTTTATCGACAGAATCTAAAACCGTATTAATTGCTGTATCAAATCCAATACAAAAATCAGTACCAGGGATATCATTATCGATTGTTCCTGGCAACCCGATTGCAGGAAAACCATGTCTTGTTAAAGCTAATCCTCCACGGTAAGAACCATCTCCACCAATAACAACTAATCCTTCAATCCCGAATTTTTCTAATTGTTCGATTCCTTTTAATTGTCCTTCTTCTGTTGCAAATTCTGGATAACGAGCTGAATATAAGAATGTTCCACCACGTGAAATTTTATCTCCAACATCTCTTCGTGTCAATTTACGGATATCTCCAGCAACTAAACCAGCATAACCATAGTTTATCCCGTAAACTTCCATTCCTTCGTAAAGACCTTTGCGGACAACTGCACGAACAGCAGCATTCATTCCAGGAGCGTCTCCTCCACTTGTTAAAACAGCGATACGTTTCATGTTAATAACCTACCTTATCAGTGTATTTAGTATAGAAATAATAGTTGAATAATCATTCAATCTTTATTTCTATAATTTTTACCAGCGTTTTTTGAAAAGTTTATAAAAAACTAATTCAATTATTAAGCTCACAAAATTATTCTACCATTTCTAGGTTGAATTGTCCTAATAAAATGACAAAAACCTTTAAAAAATTGTATTTTGTTCTTTTTTTTGAATAACGACATTTTCTTTTCCGATTATTTTTTCAAGAGCTACTTTAAGTTTCTCGGTTCCATCTACCCATTCAGATTCATTTAGTGCGAATTTTTTTTTTGTCTTTTCATAAAATAAAATAACGGGAATTGATCCATGGTGTTTTTTTATAATTTTTTTTAATTCTTGTAAAGATTTGCCATCGTTTTTTTCAGTTGGAATCCGAATAAAAATTCGTCCTATTTTTTCTATTTCTGCTAGCACCTTAATATCTTCTAATGAAGAAACAATCATTTGTTTCTGATCTTCACGATTTTGTTCAATTTTCCCTTCTACATAAAGTAACTCACCTTTTTCCAACAGGTTCCCATATTGTCTATACTTAATAGGGAAAAGTGTCAATGAACAGTCTCCAGACGAATCATTTAATGTTACAAAAGCCATGATTTCTCCTTTTTTTGTTCGAATTCGTCTGATATTTTTTATAAGTCCTATGATTTTTTCGTGTTGGCCGATTTGTACGTCTTGTATAAATTTTGTCTGTTTCATTAAGGCTATGTTTTCGTACTGTTCTGTGGGATGACCGGATAAATAAATACCAAGATAAAATTCTTCTAACTCTAACTTTTCTTCAAGACTTAAATCATTTGTTTTGGTATATTTTGGTTTCAAAATATCAAATAAGCCAACATTATTGCCACTCAGTTCCAGACTCGATAAAATTCCCATTAATGACGAAATTAATATTCCTCTTGAATGAGCAAGGTTATCAAAAGCTCCAACATAAATTAACGGCTTAATGTATTCTTCTTTTAACCATTTAGGATCTATCCGTCTTAAAAAGTCAATCAAATCTTTAAACGGACCTGATTCTTTTCTGATTTGAATAATATCCATTATCATTTCTTTTCTTAATTTTTTTACTGAACCTAATCCGAATTGAATGTGATGATTTTTTAATGAAAAGGCGTAAAAGCTTTTATTGATATCTGGAGGTTGGATACTAATTTTCCGCTTCTTTATTTCCAGTGTGAATTCTTTTAATTTAGTTGGATTATTTGATGCTGAATTAAGTAATGCAACAAAAAACGCTTCGGGATAGTGAGCTTTTAAATAAGCCATTTGATAAGCAATAAACGAATAGGCTACAGCGTGGGACCGATTAAACCCGTAGTTGGCAAACTGTTCAATATAGTTATACACTTGTGTAGCGATTTTTTCCTCATAACCTAGTTCTGTTGCACCCTTAATAAAATGAGTCCGTTCTATATCAATTAAAGATTTTTGTTTTTTGGCCATTGCTCGTCTTAAAATATCAGCTTGTCCTAATGTGTAACCGGCCATTTTAGAAGCCACCTGCATGACTTGTTCTTGATAAACCATTACCCCATAAGTGACGCTTAAGATAGGTTCTAGGTTATCATGTGGGTAAACGATTGGAGCTTCACCTTTTTTTCGTTTAATAAACAAATCAATTTGTTCCATTGGTCCTGGACGGTATAACGCATTCACCGCTGCCACATCTTCAATTGAAGTTGGGCCTAGCTTGCGTAAAACATTTTTAATCCCATTAGATTCAAACTGGAAAATACCAACCGTATCGGCTTTAGCAAATAGCTCTAGTGTTAAAGGATCATCCATCGGAATAGCCAATAAATTAACGTCTGCTTGTGTTTGTTTTTTAATTAGCTTTAAGGTGTTGTCGATAATGGATAAGTTTTTCAGGCCTAAGAAATCCATTTTCAACAAGCCAATTTCTTCTACATTCCCCATCGGGTATTGGGTTAAGTTAATTGAGCCACTGCCTTTTTGAAGTGGCAGATACTTGTTTAAAGGTTGGTCGCTGATAACAACGCCCGCTGCATGAGTAGAAACGTGTCTTGGTAGTCCTTCTATTTTTTTGGCCGTATCAAATAGTAATGTGTGTTTTTTATTTTTTCCAACAAGTTCTCGTAATGCTTTTGACTGCTGGAAAGCTAATTCTAGGGTAATTCCAATAGTTTTAGGGATTGTATTGGACCATTGTGATGCTTCATCTTGACTAAGCTCAAATACACGAGCAACATCACGTAAGGCCATTTTTGCTGCCAATGTACCGAAAGTTGCAATTTGCGCAACATGTTCTTGTCCGTATTTATTTTTTACATATTCCAACATTTCTTCTCTACGGTTATCTGGAAAATCTAAGTCAATATCTGGCATAGTGTGACGTTCTTCGTTTAAAAACCGTTCAAACAACAAATTGTATTGAATCGGATCAACGTCTGTTATGTTCAACACATAGGCAACTAATGAGCCTGCAGCTGAACCCCTACCTGCTCCGGTAACGATTTTTACTTTATGAGCATAAGCCATTAAATCCCAAACAATTAAAAAATAATCTTCGAATCCCATTTTATGAATAATGGCTAATTCGTAATCTAAACGTTCTTGATACTCTTTTGTATGGTCTGATTTCCTTTGGTTTAATCCCTCAAAACACAGATTTTTTAAGTAACTGCTTGTATTTGTCTGTTCTGGCAAATCAAAACGTGGCAATAGATGTTGCTGCAATTCAATTTCAACGTCAATCATTTCAGCAATTAAAGTCGTCTGCTTAATAGCTTTTTGCAAACTAGCAGCTTCAAATTTCCCAACCTGATCATTTTCTTCAAGTAATGAATAAGGCCCGTTTGTTGTCGTTACATCAGATAACGAGACTTTATCACCTGAACCAATAGCTTTTAAAACCTCATTACTAAAATCATCAGACGGATTTAAATAGCGAACATCTCCTAATGCAACTGTTTTAATACTCAACTGTTTTTTTAGTTTGACTAAAGCAGACTGAACTTCTTCAAATCGATCATGTAGTTGCAATCCTACAAAAAAATGATCGTCAGAAAAAATTGTTTGAAGCGTTTCGCTTATTTTAATTACCGCCTCTTGTTCCTCACTAAATAAAAATGACTCAAATTCACTATCTCTTCCTGGTGTGATAGCAATTAAACCGTTACTGTAGTCATTTACATCTTCAATTGTTAAATTCCCGCCCTGCTCCATTAACATTTTTTTACTGGATAAATTCATAAGATTATTGTAGCCTGCCATATTCTGAGCTAAAAGAATTAGGGGATAGTCTTGTTGCTTATTTATAATCCCTTGAATATCTATGGTCATACCAATAATCGGTTTGATAGCATATTTTTTACACGCTTTATAAAAATCGACAACCCCATACATTACATTTTGGTCAGTTAAAGCTATAGCTTTGTACCCTCGTTCTTTTGCAGCGACGACAAGTTTTTCAATTGATAACGTACTTTTTAACAAACTATAAGCACTGATAACTTGCAAGTGTACAAAAGACATTTTAGTCACTCCATTCTCATTTCATCTTATATATTATAACCCTAATTTGTAATGATGCGCAAATACTTTAAAAGGAGTATTTTTATAGTTTGCTTTACAATTTTTTTAAACGTGATAAAATTAATTCGTATAAGAGAGGTGTTGTATCATGAAATTTATCGTAACGTTATTTTGGGGGTTTTGTATTGGTCAAGCAATTAATTACATTGGTAGTTCTTTGACCGGCGGCTCATATGATTTTGTAACAGCTACTTTGATTGGTCTTGTTTCAGCAGTCATTATTCTGCTAATCGGACAAGTTATTCCAAAAACAATCCATGCTGGTGAAACCAAATAAAAAGAATAGATAATTGATTTTAAAGAAAAAACGCACATTGCATGCTAACATGCGATGTGCGTTTTTTCTGCAGTTGTTTAAATCAGTTTAAGCTATTTTGATGTCTCATCACACAAAAAGATAATTAGCTGTTTTCCATCATCTAAAAACCGTTGATTTATTCGATTAATTTAGATGTTTCAAACGCAAGTTTATTATCTTCAAGGGTAATCGTTACTTTAGACTTAGGCATGATTTTTCCAGAGATAATCTCTTTTGCTAACGGAGTTTCTATGCTTCTCGTTAAATAACGTTTTAATGGCCTTGCACCATACATTGGATCATAAGCGTTCTCAGCAATCCAAGTTTGGGCTTCTTGGGAAATAGATAGTTCAATTTCTTGATCAACTAAACGTTTAGCAAGATCATTGGTCAATTTAAGCACAATTTGTTTCACCACTTCAATGCTTAATGGTGCAAACAAAACAGTATCATCAATACGATTTAAAAATTCAGGTTTAAAATGTGCATTTAGTAAAGAATAAACTTGTTCTTTGGCTGCTTCATCAATTTGACCGTTTTCATCTGTTCCTTCTAATAGAAAAGTAGAACCTATATTACTCGTCATAATTAAAACAGTATTTTTAAAGTCTACTAACCGTCCTTTTCCATCTGTTAAACGACCATCATCTAGTACTTGCAGTAAAACATTAAACACATCCGGATGTGCTTTTTCAATTTCATCAAGCAATATAATGCTATACGGATGGCGTCTGACCGCTTCTGTTAATTGCCCTCCTTCTTCATACCCAATATATCCTGGAGGAGCCCCTACTAAACGTGAAACAGAATGTTTTTCCATATACTCACTCATATCAATACGCACCATTCGCTCTTGAGAATCAAATAAGTTTTCAGCAAGTGCTTTTGCCAATTCTGTTTTCCCTACTCCTGTTGGGCCAAGAAATAAGAAAGAACCAATTGGACGATTAGGGTCTTGCAAACCGGCCCTGGCACGGATTACTGCATCTGTTACACTTTCTACTGCTTCATCTTGTCCAATGACTCGTTCATGCAATGTATCTGCTAGATGAAGTAATTTTTCTCTTTCACCTTTAACCAACCTTGTCACTGGGATACCTGTCATTCGCCCTACGACGACTGCAATTTCATTTTCTGTTACAGATTCTTGAACCAGTCTTTGTTTATCTTCTTGCTCTTTTAAATTCTTTGCTTCCAATTCTTTTAGTTCTTTCTCCATAGCGGGGATTTGACCATGACGTAAAACAGCTGCCCGCTCTAAATTATAATTACTCTCAGCATCTTCTAATTCACGTCGGGCTTGTTCTATTTCTGATCGTTTATCGCGTAATTTAGAGACTTCTTCTTTCTCTGTTTCCCATTTCATTTTAAGAGAATTGGCTTCTTCACGTAAATCAGCTAATTCTTCGCGTAATATTTCTAGTCTACGTTTGCTTGCTTCATCTTTTTCTTTTTTTAGTGCGGCTTCTTCTATTTCTAGTTGCATCAAACGGCGCGTTACTTGATCCAGTTCTGTTGGCATTGAGTTCATTTCAACTCTGATTGTTGCACAAGCCTCATCGACCAAATCTATCGCTTTATCTGGCAAATAACGGTCTGTAATGTACCGACTGGAAAGATTTGCGGCTGCAACTAGAGCGTTATCATGAATATTTACACTGTGGTGAATTTCAAAACGCTCTTTTAATCCTCGCAAGATACTAATGGTATCTTCTATACTAGGTTCTTCAACCCTTACTCTTTGGAAACGACGTTCTAGCGCTTTATCTTTTTCCATATACAATTGGTATTCATTTAATGTTGTTGCGCCAATACAATGCAACTCACCACGAGCTAACATGGGTTTCAATAAATTTCCTGCATCCATGCTTCCCTCAGTTTTACCAGCACCAACTATATTGTGAATTTCATCAATAAAAAGAATAATTTTTCCTTCACTTTTTTTAACTTCTTTTAAAACGGCTTTCAAGCGTTCTTCGAACTCACCACGATATTTTGCACCAGCAATTAATGCGCCCATATCCAAAGAAAAAATAGTTTTATCTTTCAAATTTTCTGGAACGTCTTTACGAACGATTCTTTGAGCCAAACCTTCAATGATTGCTGTCTTACCAACTCCAGGTTCACCTATTAGAATGGGATTGTTTTTTGTTTTCCTTGATAGAATACGAATAACATTTCTAATTTCTTCATCTCGACCAATTACAGGATCTTGTTGCCCACTTTTCACTGATTTAACTAAATCTATTCCATATTTTTCAAGAGCTTGATAGCTTTCTTCTTGATTTTGTGAAGTCACACGATCGCCTCCTCGCAATTCTTCTATACTTTTTTTTAATTGCTTTTCGGTTAAGCCGTTCGTTAGCAAATACTTGGTTAACACATAATTTTTTAATTTCATTAATGCTAGTAGTACAATCTCTGTTGCTAAATAGTCATCTTGAAAGTCCTTACGTAACTTATCCGCTTCAGACAACAAACGAAAAAGATTTTGGCTAAGGTTTTGACCATAATTAACTGAACTGCCTTCTACTGTTGGCATCCGATTTAATTCTTGGTCAATAGCTTCTTCAAATTTATCTACGTTAAGACCAACACTTTGATAAAATCCACGAGCAAAATTATCCGGTGTCATAAATATTTTCCAAAGATGGACAATATCTATTTCTTGGTGATGCCTATTCATGGCGACACTTTGCGCCTCTGCCAATGATTCTTGCATAGTAGAAGTCATTTTTTCACTATCCATTTTTAATTCCTCCTTGACTACGATTTATTGGTTCATTCATGACTTAATTATAACTAAATGGTTAGTATTGGTCAAAGATTTTACTCGTATTTTTTATTTAAAAATAGCAGTTATACAATAAGTTTTCTTAGCAAAAAAAGCTCTGACAAATGTCAGAACTTTTTATCGAATTCCCAAAGAAATCCGAGCATATCTACTCATTTTAGTGGTATCCCAGGCAGGGTACCAAACTAGTTTTACTTCTGAAGAAGTGACTTCTGGGACAGTTTTTAAAGCATTAATAATATCGTCTGTAATCACATCAACAAGCGGGCAACCCATTGTCGTTAAGGTTAACTCAATTAGACAAAAGCCCGTTTCATATAAATGAACGTGATAGACTAACCCTAAATTGACAATGTCAATTCCAAGTTCTGGATCTATTACTTGTTCCAAAGCAGCAATGATTCGTTCTTTTATTTCTTCTGCTTCTTCCTCTTTCCATAATTTGCTATCCTTTTCCATTCAGTAAACACCTCCAATTGTTATTATCAGTTTACTTGTTTTGAGTGAAAAAGTAAATCTGTTCATTTTACACTAAGAACCAAATTACAAATGAGCTGAAAAGAAATCGGCCATCTCTACAGACTTCGTATAGGGAACTTTATGACCAACACCTACACTAGCCGAAAAACTTAAATTTGATCCATATGATTGCAACTTTACTTCTTCATAAAAATCAAAAGTAGGTTGATAAGGAACTAAATCATCTTTTGTTCCATGCCAAAAATGAATGTAACGATTGGCAATACTTTCTGGATGCATAGCTAAAGAAATAGGCAATAAAGTTGCTAACGATTTAGTATACACTTCTTCAGTAACAGGCAGTTCCATACCTTCTGTCCATTTAGAGGACAATAACCATTTCGTAAAATTAACAGGGTCCGGACTTCCCATTAATACGACTGCGGTTTTGATCCACGGAAACTGCGTCAAAGCAGCACAAGTCGTGAATCCGCCCATAGAAAGACCAGTTACCCCAAAACGTTTAGAATCGCTGAGTCCTTTATTTATATAGTATTCTCTGATTAAAGGCAATTCAGTTAAATTACTTGCAATAACGTTCCAAAACTCTACACCTTCTTTTGTTAAATCTTTTTCTTTTCGTTCTCCATGAAGATAAGCATCAGGCAATATGGCACGAAAACCTTTTTTAGCTAATTCGTATCCATTGACTAAACAACTTTCTTTATTGCTTTCCCAACCGTGAAAAAATACGACTGTCGGCAATAATGCCATTTCTTTCCCTTTAGGATTTATTTCCAGCAATGGCATTCCTTCTATCGTTAGAGATTTTATTGAAATCATTCATTTCCCTCTTTTCGTTAGTTGTCCATTTATGTTACAGTATGTACACATAAGTTAACTTTAGTTTAACATAAAAAATAATTACCCTGTAATAGATGGAGGGAAAAATGGATAAAAAACTTATTGCCGTTGACCTAGACGGAACGACCTTAAATCATCAATCTCTAATTTCAGATAAAACAAAACAAGTTTTCCTTAAAGCAAAGGATGCTGGCCATATTATCTCGATTGCGACTGGTAGACCTTACCGGAATAGCAAACATTATTATGATCAATTAAAAATGATTACCCCTATGATTAATTTCAATGGCGCTCTATGTCATTTACCAAACGAAAAAAATTGGACGAGTCAATACCATAAAACAGTTAGTCGAGATATTGCGATTGATATGCTTGATTTGAAAAAGGATTTCGATATTCAACTCATTGCGGCTGAATTACTTGATTCGGTTTATACGGATGAATCATTTTTACCTTATCCAGATTTTTTTCCTCATGGACAAAAAGATGTACTAAAATTATCTGCTGCTAACTTAAAAGAGAGTCCTACTTCTGTTTGTGTTTTTACAGCACAAGAAAATCAAGAAAAAATTATTAATAAAATTATCCAACGATATGGCAATTTAGTTGAAGTCAGAACTTGGGGTGGGAACACCCCTTGTTTAGAAGTTGTTTCAGCTGGCGTTCAAAAAGCTCTTGGTGTCGAACGAGTTGCTAGTGCTTATGGTATAAAGCAACAAAACGTTATTGCTTTCGGAGATGAAGACAATGATTATGAAATGATTCAATATGCTGGAAATGGCGTAGTCATGAAAAATGGTATTCAAGCTCTTAAAAATATCGCTAATGACATAACCGAAGAATCCAACGACAATGATGGACTAGCTCTTTATCTGGAAAAACACCTTAGTCTGTAAATTAAATACGTAAAAAAGGCAGGCCATATAAAGTTATGAGCTGCCTTTTTTACGTATTTTTATTAAACTTACTGATTTGTCCTTCTAGCTTTTTGTTGATCCGAACTTAAAAATTCTCCTACTACTTTATTTGTACCCATAAAGTTAACAAATGCTGCTGCATCTGCTTCTTTTACTGCTTGTTCTAGCTCATACATCTCATAATTAGTTATCACAATCATCAAAACTGAACGATCTAGTCCTGTATAGCCACCTTTAGCTGGAATAACCGTTATACCACGAATTAATTTAGCATGAATAGCTTTAATTAAAGCGTCTGGATCATTCGTAACAATCATTGCTGTTACTTTTTGATGACTGGTGTGAATCGTATCTACTACTCTTGTCATTACATAGATAGAAAGCAACGTATACATAGCATATTGCCAACCATTGATAAATCCAGCTGCAATAACAATCATTCCGTTTATAGCCATTAACAAACTCCCGACTGATCGTCCAGTTGTTTTAGATAAAACCATCGAAATAATATCCAGTCCCCCAGTAGAGAAACCATACTTCAATGCAAACCCTATACCTGCACCACCTATTACACCTCCAAAAAGAGAGTTCATAATAGGATCAGTTGTTAAAGGAGAAATGGGTAGGATAATAATAAATAAAGAAATCAAAACAGAAGTCATAAAACTATAAAGCGTGAAATCTTTGCCTATTTTAAACCAGCCTAACAAGGCAATAGGTATATTAATCAATAAGATAAATATACCGGTATCAATTGTAATGTGTAAGCCATTTTCAAACATATGTGCTAGTAACTGGGATATCCCGTTGACTCCCGGAGCATAAATATTAGAAGGAATAAGAAAGTTATTCAACGCAATCGAATTAGTAATTGATGCAAATAAGACAAAAAATATTTTTTTAGCTTGTTCTTTCCAAAAAATGGGTGTTTTTAATTTTTTCATTTTATAACCTCCTGAGACTATTCTTTATACAGATTAACAAGATTTTGAAGATTAATAAAGAAAAATTTCTCTCTCTTTATTATTATTTGAACGTGCTGTCTTTAGCCTGGCTGCAAATTATGGTACACTGTAAGTATTGTAACCAATTTCATAAAATAAATGGAGGCAAAATAATGGCAAAAGATGCTAGTTTTGATATTGTTTCAGAAACTAATTTAGAAGAAGTAAAAAATGCAATTCAAATGGTAAAAAAAGAAATCGATACTCGCTTTGATTTCAAAGGAAGCATCAGTGAAGTTAAATTAGAAAAAAATCAATTAGTGATTGTTTCAGAAAGCGAGTTTAAATTGGAACAAGTAAAAGACATATTGACTAACAAGCTTGTCAAACGAGAAATTTCTTCAAAAAATCTACATTTCGAAAAAATTGAAAAAGCTTTTGGAGGAAATGTAAGACAAACGGCTGATTTGATTAATGGAATTGATAAAGACAATGCAAAAAAAATTACACAACTTATCAAACAAGCTGAAATAAAAGTGAAAACGCAAATTCAAGATGACCAAATCAGAGTAACTGGTAAAAATAGAGATGATTTACAAAAAGTAATCGCTCTTTTACGTGAAGCTAACTTACCAATTGCATTACAATTTTCTAATTACCGTTAAAAAAGCCTGTTGCTCATCAGTGTTCAATGAGAGCAACAGGTTTTTTGATTTTTAAAATAGTTTAACCTTCAATTGTTTTAACGACGACTGTTTGACTTCCCATTAATAATTTAGACACCGGGCAACGCTGTTCAGCCTCTTTTACAAGCTCTTTCGCTTCTTCGAACCCTAATCCATCTACTTGCGCTAAAGCAACGACATCAAAGTAAAAACCAATCCCTGATGATTCCCGCATAAAATCTATTTGAACCTCAACCCTACTCTTGTTATCTTTGCCTCTGGCCTTTAATAAGGATTGAATTGTAGCATTCAAACACGTGCTTAAAGAAAGGCCTAACAATTCTTCAGGATTTGTTCCTAGTGCTTTCGAAGTTGGACTTGATACGGTTACCTTCAATCCCTCATTTTTCACATAAGCTAATCCATCAACACCACTTTCATTAACCATTTCAGCATGAAATAAACTTTTGTGAGTTTTCATCTTTTTATCTCCTTACGATTATCCTCTAACTTCTTTATTTTGTATCTGTTCCATCAAGAACTGCTTCAATTCTTGGCAAAATAGCTTTAGCAATTATTGAACCTGTTACAAGCATTTCGTAGAGCGGTTGAATATTAGCAGATGTTCTTCCTAATAATCTCATGTATATTTCTCCATCAGATCCTAAGCAAATACGATAGTAACCTGCTTGCAATTCATTTAGCTCATTAATTACCTCTAAAACAGCTGTTTTCTTGCCAAAGTTCGTTACAAAAGCCAAATGATGATAAACAATTTGATAATCTGAAATCTCATTTTCTTTATCAAATACAATTCCAAATGGCAATGCCTTATCTTTTGTTAATTGGAATTTTCCATTATAAGTAACTTGACCATTCTCGATTTCCTTTTTAGCTAGAGGAATTTGTTTCTCTTTTAATATTGTCTCGAACTGATCTGTTATTTTAGTCAAGTGAATACCTCATTTCTTTTTTTCTACTCCTATTTTTCATAGTAAGTATAACGTACTTAATCATTGAAATACAAGCTTATCAATCATTTTTAAACGGATTCAATTGCTTTTGCTATATAAAATTTTTTGTGTAAAAAAAACACCACAACGTTATAAAAACGTTTGATGTCTTGTTTTATACCGGCGGCCGGAATCGAACCGGCACGCCCTCGCGGGCACAGGATTTTGAGTCCAGCGCGTCTACCAATTCCGCCACGCC